>OGJM01000904.1_pt1 | contig 10877 bp, 10 predicted proteins | sample 1572281 | NCBI WGS metagenome assembly OGJM01 (sample SAMEA2582147, study PRJEB24529) | metagenome | reverse complement strand
AATGCACGGCGTACAGACGTATCTTAGCTCGCTTCCAGCATGCCAAAGCTCACGATGCGCGAACGGCCTAACTCTTTCGCGCGATACAGCGCCACGTCTGCGGCGCGCAGAAGATTGTCGCTCTGGGCGTGCTGCGGATAGCTGGCAACGCCGATAGAGACATCAACGTGACCAATCTCTGAGAGTCCAAAGCGCAGCGACAGTTCGCGTACACCATTATAAATATCTGTCGCAAAGCGGTTGGCGGCCTGCTCATCCGTATTGGCCAGCAACACCAGAAACTCTTCACCGCCGTAGCGGAAGGCCATGCCGCTGTCATGGACAACGCGCTGCATAGCGGTGGCGATACTTTTTATCACGCTATCGCCCGCCTCATGGCCAAAGCGGTCGTTAATATTTTTGAAATGATCGATATCGATCATCAGGCAACTGATCGGCTCTTTGTTACGCACTGCCTGGCTCATCTGGGTGCGCAGCGTATCTTCCAGATGGTGACGGTTGCGCAGGCCGGTTAGCGGGTCGTAGAGTGCTTTCTCCAGCAGCGCATCACGCAGGCGCTGGTTGGCTAACGCCAGGCCGAGTGCTTCCGCCATCAGTTCCAGATACGCGCGAGAGGGAGCGGAATCATTGCTGAGGTTCTGGAATGAGAGCAGGCCGATGGCTTCACCCTGGGCAATCAGTGGCACGCACAGGGTATGCTGCTGGCATGATTCCGGTAGATGGTAGCAGGCGATATCGGGTTCGCCTTGCACCGGTGGATGGCTCTGACCGCGGCGCACTGCCCAGCATTCGTCCGGGTGGAAAGCATCCGCTTTGCCCTGCGGTGAAAGCCATTGCGCAACGCAGCGCATTTGCCAGGGCTCTCGATCCAGTATGTAAAGCCGCCCGGCAATACCGGGAGCAACATTCGGCGCAAACAGCTCTGCCACATTAATGACATCGGCAAAATTCTCGCAGCCTTGCAAACGTTGAGTCATACGTGCGAGCAGCTCGCGGATTGCCCAGTCGGCGTCTCGTTCTTTCTCCAGTCGCTGACGTGCCAGGCCGTTCTCGCGAAAAATGCGGATCGCCTGTGCCATATCGCCGATTTCATCGATCTGATTAAAGCTGGGTGTCTCAACGGCGTAATCCTGCGATGCCAGACGGTTAACCACATCGCTCAAACGCACCACGGGACGCAGTACGCGGCGTTTTAAAATAAAGCCGAGAACGAACAAAAATAGCAGCGCCGTCAGCCCGACCATCACTTCCGAAGCCGTACGTAGCGTGCGCGATGTCTGAGTGGCATCTTCAATGGTGTTTCGTACGCGGCTGTCGAGTAACTGACGGAAATGATCTATCCGGTCCTGGGCTCGCTCCAGTTCCTGTTCATAGGATTTGCCATACAGCAGGGCGATGGCCTGCGACTCTTCTCCGCGCGCGAGGCTGGCAAGCGCCGTAGCTTGCTCATCCTGCAGGGCATCAACAATCTGCAGCCCTTCATGCAATAGCGCCAGCTCTTCATCCGTCGCCCCAATGTCTTTTAGTTTCGACAGCCGCTGTTCAACGGCTTTCAGCGACGCTTCTTTCTGGCGGTAGGCGTTAAGCGCTTCCGGGTCTTTTGCAATAACATATTCGCGTGCCAGACTGGACAGCGACCAGGCATCGAGCTCGACTTCTTCGGTCAGTTGATCGAATTGATAACGCTGCTCCACCACCTGGCGTTCGGTGTTATCGGCGCTGGAGGCCATCAACATGACAACGCCGGAGGCAATGGTCAGACACACCGTCGCGCTGTAGGCCCAGTTGGTGATTGTGGCAATTCGCACTGATTAGTTCCTTCTGCGACGAGTAATGAATAAGCATGATTGAAATTATAGGAAACGTATGATTTTGCGTGAAAATAAAAAAGGCGGTCTCAGGACCGCCTTCTGTTATCGTCCTGCCATCATAAATCTGGAGGATTTTTTCCTTCTTCCATAAAGGCTTCGTCGATTCCTTCCACGTTACCTTCATGATCGCGCCCGGAAAACAGGTTCCAGCAGGTAATGAACAGTGCGGCAATCAGGGGGCCAATCACAAAGCCGTTAATGCCGTAGATCTCCATTCCGCCGAGAGTGGAAATCAGAATCAGATAATCCGGCATTTTGGTGTCTTTACCCACCAGCAGCGGGCGCAGGATATTGTCCACCAGCCCGACGATAATCACGAAGAAGCCAACGATAAACAGCCCTTGCCACAGCTGGTGCGTGGCGAAGAGGAATATTGCCGCAGGTACCCAGACGATCGCTGAGCCGACCGCGGGCACGAGGGAGAGACACGCCATCAGCGCGCCCCACAGGACGCTGCCGTCGATGTCGACAATTGCAAACGCGATGCCGCCAAGAATACCCTGAACCAACGCCACGACCGCCGTGCCCTTGACCGTTGCCCGCGTCACGCCGACGAATTTGGCAAACAGGTGCTGTTTGGCAAAATCAGAAAGCGGTAATGAGTCCAGAATCTGGCGCACCAGGTACGGCCCGTCCTTCAGTAAGAAAAACAGCAGATACAGCATGATGCCAAAGCTAATAGCAAAGCCGAATGTCCCTTTACCAATCAGGAACGCGCTGCCGGCGAGGTACTGTCCACCCTGCAGTACAACGTCGGACAGTTTTTTCTGGATCTGCGCGACGTTATCCAGATTATGTTCTGCGAGGAATCCTCTGGCCCAGTCAGGAAGATACGAAATAATGGCGGTGACCACTTCCGGGAACTGAGTGTCGTTTTGTTGTAATTTGGCATACACCACGTTCAGCTCAATAGCCAACGAGGAGAAGATCACCATCAGTGGGATAAAAACAATCAGACAGATGATGCCGATGGTGAGCAGTGACGCCAGCCCGTTACGTTCGCCAAGCGCGCTGCGCAGTCTGTTTTTCACCGGGTTAAAGATGGTGGTTAAGATTGCGGCCCACAAAATGGCAGAGAAATAGGGAGACAACACATCGAAGAACGCCCAGGTCACGAGGGCAAGTATGAAAATGAAGAAACCTTTAGTCAGTCCGTTAAATCGCATTAGTGAACCCTGTAATGAGAAGCAGTCCCGACTATAGAACCGTTCAGGGGAATTACCAACTTTCGCTGCGCATATTTACTTAAATTGGTTAACCTGTTTTTCGTAGGGAGCCTGCGACAGATAAATAACGTACGCTATGATTTATTAGTGAAACAGTCATACTTTTCTTCCCGAAAAAGGGCGTCAAAAAAAGAGGGGGCGTTATGAACACTCAACCTGTCATCGGGATTAGTGGATGTTTAACCGGCTCAGCCGTGCGATTTGACGGCGGGCATAAACGGATGGGATTTGTGATGGGCGAGCTGGCTCGGTGGGTGACTTTTAAACCTGTCTGCCCGGAGATGTCCATCGGTTTGCCTGTACCACGCCCCGCGTTGCGTTTGGTTCAAACCGCCCAGGGGAATATCCGCATGTGTTTTAGCCATGCGCCTGGTGAGGATGTAACCGATAAAATGTCCGATTTCACCGCTTCATATATCAATGGGCTTGGCGGTCTGTCGGGTTTTATCGTCTGTGCTAAATCACCGAGCTGCGGAATGGAGAGAGTGAGGCTGTATGACGAAAAGGGAAATCGCGGGCGAAAAGAGGGAACCGGTCTGTTTACCGGCACCTTAATGGAAACCTACCCGTGGTTGCCGGTCGAAGAAGATGGCCGCTTGCACGATCCGGTGCTGAGGGAGAACTTTGTCGAGCGAGTGTTCGCGTTACATGAGCTTAATATGCTGCGAGCCTCTGGTCTTACTCGCCACGGTTTACTCAACTTCCACAGCCGCTATAAGCTCCAGCTTTTGGCTCATCACCAGGCGGGTTACCGGGATATTGGCCCTTTTGTCGCCTCGCTCCATCAGTGGGATGATTTGGACGCTTTTTTCGTGGTATATCGCGAAAAGCTAATGGCGATCCTCAAAAAGCCCGCCTCACGGAAAAATCATACCAACGTACTGATGCATATTCAGGGCTACTTCCGCGATCGGTTGAACCCCCGCCAGCGCGGAGAGTTGCGTGACGTGATCCTCAACTATAGCGGCGGACTGCTGCCAATATTGGCGCCACTGACTCTGCTCAAGCACTACCTTGCTGAATACCCAGACAGCTATTTGCTTACCCAGAACTATTTTGATCCTTATCCGAAGGATTTAGCCCTACGGTTAATGATTAATTAGCCTGATGGCGAGTAAATCTGGGGCAGAAATATCCGTTGTTCGCGAAGGTTATCCCTGCCGTTTTCTGATGCGTTTAAGCAGGGATAATTTTCACGGTGTGTAATCGATGAGAAAATGCGGCCCTGCACCCACGGGCAAATGTGCCGACCGCGATTTAACCGTTTCTGATTTCTTCATCGATACAAGGCTGAGGTTTGCCAAACAGATATCCTTGCGCGAAATCGCAGCCCAGAGCCTGAAGTCTTGCCAGTTGCTCCTGCGTTTCAACACCTTCTGCAACAGCCTTCATATTGAGAGATTTCGCCATACCCGTGATCAGTTTGATGATAGTCAGGGCGTCTTCCTGTGTAGATATCGAATGCACAAAGGACTTGTCTATTTTAATTTTATCGAAGGCCAGTCTGCTGAGGCGCGAAAGAGAAGAGTATCCGGTACCAAAATCATCGATGGAGATTTTTACCCCCAGGGCCCGGAGCTTATTAAGCGTATTTATCGGTTTAGTACTCTCGGTAAAGAGAGAGGATTCAGTCACTTCCAGTTCGAGGCGGTCAGGTGGAAGTCCAGTTTCTTTCAGAATGGTTAACACGATTCCTGCAAAGGCCTTGCTGCTTAGCTGGACAGGGGAGACATTGACTGAAATTTTAGCCGGAACCGCCCAACCCGCGGCTTCCCTGCAGGCAATTTCGAGCACCGCTTTCCCCATCTCATTAATCATCCCTGTTTTTTCAGCAACAGGAATAAAGCTATCCGGCGACAAGAGGCCCTTGAGAGGATGGACCCAACGAATAAGCGCCTCATAGCTGTATATTTTCTGACTGAAAGAATCGACAATAGGCTGGTAATACACCACGAACTCTTTGTTCACTATTGCTAATGCCATATCATGCTCAAGCGTTCTGCTTTCCTGCAATTTTTCTAACATTCGTTGCCGGAAGACTTTTATTTTGCCAGAGCCTTCATTTTTGGCTTCACAAAGGGCCAGATCGGCAAATTTATAAAGATAGTCAGAGCGACGCTCATTTTCTGAGATAACAATGCCAACACAGGTGGTTATGTTGATAATTGTGTTGTAAATCGTGTAGGGCTGGCTGATAAACTCACATATTTTCTGGGCTCGCGACACGGCCCGACTTTCTGTCAGGCCACTTGAGAGAAACGCAAACTCATCCCCGCCTAAGCGATACAACGTATCCGACGTAAGGCTTGTCGAAATCAGACGATCCGATATCTGGCGCAGTAACATATCACCGGCATCATGACCATACGTATCATTGACCTCTTTGAATCGATCTAAATCAAACAACATCACAGTCACAGCATCGTTATTTTTCTCTGCCATTTCGATTGTTTTATTTAAATCGCTCCAGAATAGCTGGCGGTTATTCATCTCGGTGAGCGAGTCATGGTAGACGTCATATTCCAGCTTGGCATTCTGAATTTGTAGCTTTTCCTTCGATTTCTGCAGTTCTTCGGCAAGACTCTTGACCTGAAGGTGCGCCCGCAGAATATTTCTGTTTTGATAAAAAATGAGTACACCCAGAATCGCACTCAGTATTATTAGCAGTACAGATGTCGTTGAGTAAATATAGTACAGCGTTTGAATTTTTTGGTTGGCGTTATTAATCGAGTTAACATCTTTGTTTAATGCGCCGGATGAAAGACGGCCAAGTTGTGCATCCAGGGTATGCATTTTTTTCAGATACGCCTGGAGTGCTGGACGGTTCATTTTCTCGAGATTATCATCCAGATAACTAAGGGTATTTTCAAGTGTTACCGCTAGCTCACGGTGGGCAATGTTGCTTTCTATGTAGCGCCCCAAATCACCTTCTTTTATCAAATCACTCTGGCTGAGCATAATGTCGAGACGCATGCGTACATCATCAAGATTCATCGTATCATCGATAGTGTAAAGACCAAGCAACGATTCAAATCGGTAATATTGAGATACCAACTGAGCGGCAGACCAGGAATCGGTGTAGTGAGTCAGTTTCTGTAGCTCTTGTTGCCTTTCATGCACGAGGAAAGAGATATATCCGGTCGATATAAAAAGAAAAAAGATGATGCCAGCCAGTATTCTGTTCATGATGTTCCTCTGAACGCTTACTCAATATCCATACTACTGACCTGCCATGCAGACCTTGAATAATAAATCTGATTATTTAGTTCCGGCATGCTGTCATAGGGGTACACAATGAATAATGGGCCCTTATCACGGATGCGCATATATTTTCCGTTGATTTTTAAAGCAAGGATGGCATTGTATTTTTTGAAATCACTGAGAGGGATAACGGTGGTGTAGTCATTAAGCGCAGTAACCTTTACAACGGAGCCGCTCGCTCCAACATAATCCATGAGTTTTTGTAGTGGAATACCCGTAAAGGTCGTACGTCCATTATACCAGGGGGAGGTGGTCTGAAAACTTACCATGCCCAGCTTCTCAAGGCTGGCGGTATCAAAAACCGCTTTCCCGTCTTCATTTGTATTTTCAATATTACCGGATAACGTTAAAAGAACTTTACCGGTGGGCCTGGAAAGTTCACCCGCCCAAAGCTGGGTGGAGAGCACAACGCTTACCAACATGACTATTAACCGCATTCTAACCTCACCAATCAGCCGGATGTAAAAGAATTATAATTTAGATATCACGCTATTTATATATTCCGCCTGTCTATTATTGATGATGTGAAGTTATTTGCGTTTTAATTCATTTAAATCAATGGGTTGCCATGCTTAATGGTTATGAATATTTATTAAATCAGGCGAAGTCTGTTATTAACGGACGGTGATTTTTGTTGTGTCTGTACAAAAAACAATCACTCTGTGGTTGTTAAAAAATCACACGATCATAAAGGTTTATTTTTTTGTGCAGCGACAGGGAATCGTTGTTTTATCGGCGGGTAACCTTGTTGAATAAATCAAACTTTTGCCTATTCCCGGGATTAGATGACACAGGCGTAGCAGACGTTCAAAAATAGTCAATTATCAGGAATTCAAAATATGCAAAATCACCTACGGGATCGTCAGCAACTTAATGAACTTATCAATGGCTGGATGCACCGCGATTGGGGGAATATGCCGCGCTGGCTTGCTGCCTGAGCCAGGCGGATATACCTTGCTGAGCGCCGCATAACCGGGTTTATTCGCCAGCCTGAGCCGACTGGCGGGCATACAGATACGCGGTTGCTCTGGAGACGCCCAGATGCTGCGCCACTGTGTCCATAGATTTTCGTACGTTCAGCAAACCGTCTTTGCGTAATTGTTGAATCAGTCGTTTACGGTCTTCAGGTTTCAGGGCGCGGGCCGTCGTTGCGCATTTAGCGGCAAAGTCATCGATACGCTGGCGGATGACTTCGTTACTGCCGGGATCGATATGTTCCTTAATGGGAGAGTCAGCGGTTTCAGTAAAACGCGCAAGAGCACTCTGCATGCCACGAAACAGCGTCATATCCACGTTCAGACAGAGTGCTGCTACGTATTTGCCTTCGTCATCCTTGATGCCGATGGAGGTACTTTTCACCGGGCGGCCATCGGCAAACTGGTTGCTGTAGTTGGCAATAATGCTGGGAAATTCAGGCGATGCGATTCGCGCCAGACCCAGTTCTGTTGCCGGTTGACCGGGTTCTCGCCCGGACAGGTTATTATGGATGGATAAAATGGCATGTTCAGGATTTTTGAGATCGTGAACCACCACTTCGCAAAACGGAGAAAAGGTCTCGCTCAAGCCCCTGGCGATAGTGTCAATTTGGCTGAGAAGTGAGTTGTTATCGGTTTTTGGCATGCCAGTCTCCTGCGGTGATGCCTGTTGCCATGATTGCGGGCAGTTTACAGTGAGCAGGGTTCGCTTTTCCAGACGCGAGTGTTCAGACGGTAATAAGGTATCCGCATGGCAGATACCTTCTTGATTACCCGGCAAGGAATTCACTGTAGCGGCTGATATCCACGTTCCCACCGCTGATGATAATGCCGATTTTTTTGCCGCGAAGTTCAGCTTTGCGCGCTCTGGCGGCGGCAAAACCCAGACAGCCAGTCGGCTCCACGACAATTTTCATTCGCTCAGCGATAAATTTCATCGAGGCGACTAATTCATCGTCTGAGACAGTCAGAATATCGTGCACATTTCGCTGGATAATCGGAAACGTAATATTCCCGAGATGTTGGGTCTGAGCACCGTCAGCAATGGTTTTCGGCGTATCGATATGAACAATCTTTCCGCTGCGAAACGACTGTTGACCATCGTTTCCTGCCTCCGGCTCGACACCATAGATGATGCAGTCAGGTGACAGATGTCTGGCTGCCAGTGAGGAGCCCGAAAGCAGGCCGCCGCCGCCCAGACACACGAAAAGAACGTCTAGATGACCCACTTCTTCAATCAGCTCTTTTGTGGCGGTGCCCTGGCCCGCAATCACGTGCGGATGGTCGTATGGCGGGATCAGCGTCAATCCTTGTTTCTCTGCCCGCTCCCGTCCGATTTTTTCACGATCTTCGGTATAGCGATCGTAAATCACCACATTTCCACCATAGCCTTTTGTGGCTGCAACTTTAGCCGCCGGGGCATCATGCGGCATGATAATCGTCGCCGGGATCCCCAACAGTTTTGCCGACAGGGCAATGGCCTGCGCATGGTTGCCGGACGAAAAGGTGACGACGCCCGCAGCGCGTTGTTCTGGCGTGAACTGGCGTAACGCATTCATGGCTCCGCGAAATTTAAACGCGCCCATTCTCTGGAAGTTTTCGCACTTGAAGAAAACTTCAGCACCAAATTCGTCATTAACCGTTCGGGAGGTCATCACCGGCGTTTTGTTGGCATAGTCGGCGATGCGCTCTGCCGCGGCGGCAACATCGTTATAATCAGGCAGTGTCATCTCAGTCATTGTTGTTCACCTGTATGTCGTTAAACGTCATGCTTGTGGGGCCAGGGCTATAGCTTCAACTTCCAGCGCGAAACCATAATGAAGTTCTGCAACGCCCGCTACCGCGCGGGAGGGCCGGAAATCACCGATCCACTCCCCATAGATTTTGTCAAACGTTGGCCATTGGTTGATATCTGTCACATAGACGCGTACTGACACCAGGTGCTGTCGAGAACCCCCTGCGCCAGCCAGGCAGGCATCAATATTCTGCAGTACCAGCCGCGTCTGCTCTTCAAAAGAGGCCTCGGTTTTTTTTTCGCCATCACTTGTGACCGGCAACTGACCAGAAATGAAGACGAATCCGCCAGCCGTTGTACTGTGTGAGTAATGACCTGCAGGCGGAAAACCTCCTGCAGATGAGTTCAATGTAATGTCCACGGACATAAGTGAATCTCCTGTAGTTATTGATAATCCATTTTGTATAAAATAATACTGTTTGTATTATTTTATACGCTTTCATACCGCGTTCGGCTAGTGATAGTTTTCACAGATGATGATTTTGTGAACTAAGGCAAACGTGACCCACGTTATATAGCTATCCTGGCGCGGTGAAAGAGGGGGAACGCTTTTGATGAGGGTAAAGCTGGGGAGTGAAGAAGCGCCCCGGGGCGGGGCGTTAAAGCCAAAAATTAGCCGATATGGCCGTGGTTAATCTTACTTAACGGTTCATTGATATCGAAGATTTTGCACGTCACGTCATCCACACCCAGGTGCTTCAGGCGGGCCGTGTGTTTTTTGATATAGGCCAGAGCGCTGTCTTCATCCTGAAACAGGTAGATGCCACCCGCTTCGTGGTTTGCTGCGTTCTCGGTCCAGATTTTCCAGATGAAACCTGGCTCCTGGTTGATGGATTCGGCCAGTTCAACAAGTTGATGTGACATCTCAGCGCCAAACGGACCAGGAAAATCAAAGTGTATCTGCACGAGTTTGTTCGCCATAAATCCTCCATGGATTGGTTAATTTGGGTAAGGCTGCTAGCGTAACAGCACTTTACCCGTCAGATAAGTTACTGCTTGTCCACCAATATAAACACGCGTTCCTGTCAGCTGGCAGCGTAAATCGCCGCCGCGTTCAGAGACCTGGCGCGCCAGCATCTGCGTTTTATTCAGTTTTGCAGCCCAGTAAGGAATCAGCATGCTATGCGTCGAACCGGTGACCGGGTCTTCCGCGACTGCTTCACCCGGGCAGAAGAAACGGCTGACGAAATCGTATTCCCCGTCACCCGGCGCGGTGATACATACCATTTTCCCGAGGGGAATCATGGCGTGGATATTCGGGCGCACAGCCTCAACCTGCTGTTGATTCTCCATCACGACCATGTAATCGCGCGCGACGCGCACTTCTTTATATTCGGTGATGCCCAATGTTTCCAACAGTAAGGCGGGCGGTTCGGCAGGTTCGCTTTGCCAGGCAGGAAAATCAAGCGTCAGCCAATCACCGCTGCGCGTGACCGTCAGTGGACCCACAAAACGGGTGGCAAAATGGATGGTCGCTCCCGGGTAATCCAGATGTTCAAAGATGACATGTGCGGCGGCAAGCGTGGCATGCCCACACAGATTAATTTCGCCTTGCGTGGTAAACCAACGCAGCTCGAAGCCATTCTCACTAGCGACAAAAAAAGCGGTTTCCGACTGGTTATGCTGCTGCGACATTTTTAATAATATTTCATCGGGCAACCAGTCATCGAGCGGGCATACTGCTGCGGCATTACCGCCAAACGTCGTAGTGGGAAAGGAATCTACCATGGAGAAATCGATTTGTTGCACG
>OGJM01000898.1_pt1 | contig 10945 bp, 9 predicted proteins | sample 1572281 | NCBI WGS metagenome assembly OGJM01 (sample SAMEA2582147, study PRJEB24529) | metagenome | reverse complement strand
AAGGTGCATGAGGTGGAACAGGAAAATGTGGGTGTTGAGGCTGGACACAAGGGCGAGGTGCTGACGGAACGCGGGCTTGCCTACGGAAAAGGCAAAGTCCGTGCCGCCGTCCACCATCACCGCACAAAGCCCTGGCGTGACGCGGCGAAGGCAGAGCAGGCTTCTGTTAAGGCAAACGCCGACTACCTTTACCAAAAGGCACTGCATGATGATCCTGTATTGGCGGCTTCTAACCCGGGATCCCGCTTTCTGCAGAAACAGCGGATCAAGCGGAACTATGCAAAGGAACTGCGGCAGGCAGAGAAAACCGCAAAGAACACAGCGGCCCCGGCGAAAAGTGCGGCACAGAAAGCAAAGGACGCCTTCAAGGAAACTTTCCTCTACATCAAGCACCATAGCCGGGCGGTGCTGTTGGTGATCGGCATTGGTGCCTGTGTTGCTCTGCTGTTTGGCGGGGTATCTTCCTGTTCCATGATGGCGGGCTCCGGCGTGGGCGGTGTATTCACTTCTTCTTATCTCTCTGAGGATGCGGATATGCTGGCTGCGGAGGCGGCCTACTGCGAACTGGAGCAGAAACTTCAATATGAGCTGGACCACTATGAGGCTCTGCACCCCGGATATGACGAATACCGTTTTGATCTGGACGAGATCGAGCATGACCCTTATGTGCTGATCTCCATTCTCACGGCGTTCCATGAAGGGGTGTTCACCATCGACGAGGTTCAGGCGGAGCTGCAAATGCTCTTTGAAAAGCAGTACATTCTGACGCAGACCGTTGAAGTGGAGGTGCGCTATCGGACGGAGACACGGACAGACAGCGAAGGAAACGACTATGACGTGGAAGTACCGTACAACTACTATATCTGCAAGGTGAAGCTGGAAAACTTCGATCTTTCCCATGTGCCGGTCTACATCATGGACGAGGAAACGCTTTCCCTGTATGCGGTCTATATGGCAACACTGGGGAACCGAGAAGATTTGTTCCCCGGCTCAGGCTATGTAGACAAGTACACCAAACCGCCCACCACCTATGATATCCCGCCTTCCGCACTGGAAGATGAAACCTTTGCGGCGCTCATTACCGAGGCGGAGAAGTACATCGGCTATCCCTATGTATGGGGCGGCAGCAATCCGAACACTTCTTTTGATTGCTCTGGCTTCGTATCCTGGGCGCTGACGCAAAGCGGCGTCTGCAATACGGGCAGGCTGGGAGCCCAGGGGCTCTACAACATTTCCACCCCGGTATCCTCTGCCAACGCAAGACCCGGCGACTTGATCTTTTTCGTCGGCACTTACGATACACCGGGCGTTTCCCATGTGGGTATCTATGTGGGCGGAGGAAAGATGCTGCACTGCGGCGACCCTATCCAGTATGCAGATATCAACACAAGCTACTGGCAATCCCACTTTTACGCTTTCGGGCGACCGCCCTACAACTAAAAAACGATATGGAGGTAATTTGATTTATGGCAACGACACAGAAGATCCGCAATGACATTGCGAAAACTAAAGAAAAGATCGCGGAGCAGCAGAAACGCCTTCGTGCGCTGGAGGCTCAGCTTGCGGAGGAAGAAAATCTGGAAATCGTCCGCATGGTCAAAGCCGTGAAGATGGACAACAAGGAACTGACTGCCTTCCTGAAAGCCTATGCCAGCGGTATGATCTCCCTGCCGGAAGGTATGCTGCAGGAGGGAGACACCGAGAATGAGGAAACGGAGGGATATGAGGATGAAGCATAACTTTATGACAAAAATGGTATCGGCTCTTTTGGCGGTAGTGCTCAGCACTGCCGCTTTTTCTGTCACCGCCTTTGCCAGCGGCGGCGAGGAAAGCACGGAGTCTGTGGCTGAACAGGAAACGACTGGGGATGTCTCTGATCTGCTTTCCGCTCTGGCAGGCAGCCAGGTCACGGTATCCGTCACCGAGGATGGTATCCAGTTCAGTTCCGGCGAAAATGACTCTGAGCAGACCGGCACCGTCACCACGGGCGGCGGCAATCTGAATGTCCGCACGGGTGCGGGAATGGACTACACCGCCTTCACCCAGCTTCCCAACGGAACGACCGTGAAGGTGATCGGCACGGACGGCGACTGGCTGAAGGTCATCCTGCCGGAAAAGGTCGGCTATGTCTATTCCGGCTACATGACGGTAAGTGACGGCGAGGCTGGCTCCGGGGAAGGTCCTTTCTCTCTGGACGCGGAAACGCTGGAAAATCTGCTGGGGATGCTGGGCGGCGGTCTGAATGGCGGTGCCGCCCTGACGCCGGAAGGGAACCTTTCGCTGATCGACGATATCGGCAGCCCTACCGCCAGCGGCAAGCAGTTCATCACGGTGGAGACAAAGAACGGCAATGTGTTCTATCTCATTATCGACCGTGATGACGAGGGCGAGGAAACCGTGCATTTTCTGAACCAGGTGGATGAAGCCGACCTCACGGCGCTTACGGAAGATGGAGAAAAGGCGGAAACACCTATTGTCTGCACCTGTACGGAGAAGTGCCAGGCCGGAGCGGTCAATACCGCTTGCCCGATCTGCGTAAAGAACATTAGTGAATGTGTTGGCGCGGAACAGAAAGCTGCGGAGCCCACCGAGCCGGAGAATCCGGAACCCGAAAAGAAAAGCAATACCGGGGCGATCCTGGCGGTGCTGCTGATCCTTGCAGCCGGAGGCGGCGCGGCAGTCTATTTCCTGGTGCTGAAACCGAAGCAGGGAAAGAAAGTTCCCGCTGATCTGGATGATTTCGACCTGGAGGATGAAGAAGAATATCTGACCGAGGACGAGGAAACGGAGGAAAAGAATGAGTAAACTGATTATCGCAGAAAAACCGAGTGTGGCAAAATCTATCGCGTCGGCCCTGGGTGCTTCATCCAGGGCCGATGGCTTTTATGAGGGCAACGGCCTTCTCGTATCCTGGTGCGTGGGGCACCTGGTATCTCCAATGGATGCGGGCGGCTATGACGAGCGTTTCAAGAAATGGCGCTATGATGATCTTCCCATTCTGCCGGAGCCGTTCCGTTATGTGCTTGCACCGGGCAAGGAGGACGCCTTTGAAAATCTACGCGCCCTAATGAACCGCCCCGATGTGGATACCATTGTCAATGCCTGTGACGCCGGGCGTGAAGGGGAGCTGATTTTCCGACTGGTGTATGAAATGGCTGGATGCCGCAAGCCGGTCCTCCGTCTCTGGATTTCCTCGATGGAGGACAGCGCCATCCGGGAGGGCTTTTCTGATTTGCGCCCCGGCGCCGATTATGAAGCCCTGTATCAATCCGCGCTCTGCCGCCAGAAAGCGGATTGGCTGGTGGGGATCAATGCCACGCGCCTTTTCTCCGTCCTCTATCACCGCACCCTGAATGTAGGCCGTGTGCAAACACCCACGCTGGCAATGCTGGCGGAGCGTGACGCGAAGATCACGCTGTTTCACAAGGAAAAGTATCATCTGCTGCGCTTGACGCTGGATGGAACCGAGGCGGTGTCGGAAAAGTTCACCGATCCAACGGAGGCGGAACAGGCAGCGGTCATGTGCAAGGGTGCGGCCGTCACCTGTACCTCTGTCACGAAGGAACAGAAGAAAGAACAGCCGCCGAAGCTCTATGACCTTACCACCTTGCAGCGTGAGGCAAACCGCCTGTTCGGATACACGGCAAAGCAGACCTTAGATTACGCACAGAGCCTCTACGAAAAGAAGCTGCTGACCTATCCCCGCACGGACAGCCGGTATCTGCCCTCAGATATGGCGGAAACAGCCTCCTGCGTCATCCATCTGGCGGCGAACGTGCCGCCCTTTGATAGCTGCAGTAACTTCTTCCCGCTGGTAGAGTCCATGATCTCCGACAAGGATGTATCCGACCACCACGCCATTATCCCCACAATGGAGATTGAAAAAGCGGATATCAAGGCTCTGCCCCTGGGCGAGCGCAATTTGTTTCTCTTGGTCTGCTGCAAGCTGCTGTGTGCATCGGCGGAGCCGTATGTGTATGAGGCGGTCACGGTAACTTTCGACTGCGGCGGCCATTCCTTCACCGCAAAGGGCAAGCGCATCCTCTCCGAGGGCTGGCGGGAGATCGACCACATTTTCCGTACCTCCCTGAAAGAAAAGCCTGTTGATGGGGACGGCGGCACGCTCCCGGACTTCACCGAAGGGCAGACTTTTGACGGTGCGGAGGTTTCCGTTACCGAGCATTTCACCCAGCCTCCGAAGCCCTACACAGAAGATACCCTCCTGTCCGCTATGGAGAACGCAGGCAAGGCCGATATCCCCGACGAGGCAGAGCGAAAAGGTCTTGGCACGCCTGCGACCAGGGCGGCTATCATCGAAAAACTGGTGGCAGCCGGATTTGTGGAGCGCAAGGGCAAGAGCCTGATCCCCACAAAAGCCGGTATCAACCTTGTCACGGTCCTGCCGGAGCCGCTGACCTCTCCCATGCTGACAGCGGAATGGGAACAGAAATTAACGGAGATCGCAAGGGGCAGCCCTGACCCGGATACCTTCATGGACGGTATCCGGGATATGGTCCGGGAGATCGTTTCTACCTATTCCTGTATTTCCGAGGATGGCAAAAAGCTGTTTGCCCCGGAGAAGGAAGTGATCGGTACCTGCCCCCGCTGCGGCCAGCCGGTTTATGAGGGCAAGAAGAACTTTGCGTGTTCGGATCGGTCCTGCGGTTTCGTTCTCTGGAAAAATGACCGCTTCTGGACGAGCCGCAAGAAGGAACTGACAAAGAAGATGGCAACGGACCTTCTGAAAAAGGGACGTACCAATGTCAAGGAAATGTGGTCTGAAAAGAAACAGGCTGCTTATGACGCTGCGGTGATCCTGGATGACACGGGTGGCAAATACATCAACTTCAAACTGGAATTTCCGAAAAGAAAGGAAGGTGTCAATGGCAGAAAATAAGACTTTGGAACATTTACCCGAAGTGAGGGCGGCGGTGGCTGCCCTCTCCCCGGAGGACCGGGAGCTACTGATGGCGGTGCAGGCATCGCCCTTCAAGCTGACAGCACCGGAGCGGTTCAAGGAGTTTGCGGCCAACATCGACTATTTCGTATTTGAGCCCAACATCCACGATTTGAACGATCTGGGCTGGCGGTATCTGGCACAGCACATGGATATGCTGCTGCCCCCAGAACTTCTGAAAGCAATCGACCCTGTTCCTTTTGGCAAGTACGCCATGCAGGAGGAACAGGGCCATTTTACGGAACACGGATATATTTCTCTTTCCGGCGACGAGTGGGTGCATGAACGCCCTGCGGAGCCGGAGAAAAAGCCCTCCATCCGGGAACGGCTGGAACAGGGCAAGAAAGAATGTGCGGAGAAAAACAAGGCGCAGCCCCACAAGGAAAAGTCTGCGCCGGAACTGTAAGGAGGTGCTGATATGCCATATTACGATCACAACAAGGATTATCCCTTTGCCGCCTTTATCACCAATCTTGGGAAGTACAATGAGGGCGAGCTTGTGGGCGAGTGGGTGAAGTTTCCCACCACCGCCGAAGAATTGAAGGAAGTGTTTAAGCGGATCGGAATCGGCCAGAAGGATGACTTCGGCCAGCCCTATGAAGAATGGTTCATCACGGACTATGACTGCTATGTGGACGGTCTTTACAGTAAGCTGGGTGAATATGAGAATCTGGACGAGCTGAATTATCTGGCATCGAAGCTGGATGAAATGAGCGAAAGCGAATACGCACAGTTTCAGGCCGGTATGGAAATGGGCGACCATTGCGGCAGCCTGCAGGAGATCATCAACCTCACCGAGAATCTGGATTGCTATGAGGTTTACCCCGATATCCATGACTATGACGATCTGGGCCGCTATTACATCGAAGAACTGGACGTTATGCAGGTGCCAGAGCATTTGCAGAATTACATCGACTATGAGGCCTACGGCCGGGACGTTGCGTTGGAGGAAAGCGGCACCTTCACGGATCAGGGCTATGTGCGTGATACGGGTGACAGTTTCCATGAGTATTACGACGGCGAGCGTGGCAGCATCCCCGACGAGTACCGGGTGATGACCTTTCAGGACGATCTTCCCGAAGAAGAAAAATCTGAATGGGCTATGGATATCGCCTTTGACATGGACGAGTTTTTCCGGCAGAACGATCCGCAGTATGCCGCCGAGCACCCGGAGGGACAGGCTGCCAAGGAGGAACTCTACGAAAACCTGATGGCAGGGCGCATTTCCGCTCTGGATGAAAAGCTGGCGGCGCTGGGGCAAACACAGGAGGACTATCTTCCTTCGGAGATTGAAAAGTTCAAGGACGCCACGGGCTATGAGGAATTTCTTGATTTTGACCCAGCGGAGGTCAAGGCCGCTTTGGATGACCCGGACAAGTCCCATGCGGATGAAATGCTGTCCGCTGCGGAGAAGGTTGCCTCGGAAAAGATGACTGTGCTTGTAGTGGAGCCTATGAAGGAACCCTATGTGAAGGAGATCGACCCCGACCTTCATTCCCTGCAGGCAGAGGTTGGCGGTGATATTGGAGCGACTTATCCTTATTCTGACCCGGTGGCGCTGGTCTGCAATGATGAAGGCAAGCTCATCGGGCTTGATCTGAACCGTGGGCTGCGGGATGAAAATGGAGAAATTTATGATATCGTAGCAGGGACTTTCCTGGTGGTTGGACTTGGTGAGGAAGATTTTGCGTCCCTGTCCCCGGAACTGATTCAGAAATACACGGAACAGTTCAAAACGCCGGAACGATTTATGCAGATCAATGGCAATATCGTTGTTCTCCCTGTCCCGGCAGATAAGCAAGACCTCGCTTATCTGCCAGACCGTTTTGAAACTGGCGAACGTGTGCAGACACCGAGGGGTAGCTTTCAGGTGACGGCTATGAGCCGGGAGCAGATGGAGGCAGCCGGTTATGGCGTCCACCATATTTCCAATGATGGAAAGTATCTTATCATGGGAAACGGTACACGGGCCTTTGCCGTGGCAGCGGAACAGCCGGAAAAGGATAATCCCCTCCGCACAGCGGAAATGACATTGGAGGATGACTACGGCATGATCGACGGCGTTATCAACAACGGCAGACGCGGCGAAGAATTGGAAAAAGCCCAGGGGTACGCAGAGCGGACGACGCCGGAGAAGCCTTCCATCCGTGAGCGGTTGGAGGACGCCAAACGGGAATGTGCCGAGCATAAACCCCAGGAGGGCAAGAAGCCCGGTCGTGATGTGCCGGAGCATGACTGCCTATGAGCCGAAGCAAGAAATGGCGGTTGGAATGGGCGTTCTTCCTGGGTGACAACGGCAGGCGGCAGTATAACCATATCTGTAAAAAATGTGTTCACGGCTGCAAGCAGAGTTTCCGGGCGTGTCTGGTCGCTTGTCCGCATTACAGTTCCAAACGATCTAAAATTTGTGAAGATAAGGGTGGAAAAACCGCAGAATAATTCCCTGTATCCGTATTTTCAAAGGGAGCCTTTATGATTTCTCATGTGTCGGTCTGCTTGCTGGCACATGAAAAAAATGCTTGATTTCAAACACTTTCTGTCACGCAAAACGGGAGTACAGCTTTTCGGTTCGTCCGATCGGCTGTACTCCCGCTTTTTCTTTTTAATCAAATTATTTGAACAGGGGTACAAACTGTACCTCAGTTAGAGAAGGATTTCCATAGTATTTTTTTAGGATTGGATAGGAAAGGATGGATAGCCGCCGTAGTAGGCGTTGTGGGAATGTGCGTAAACTGCCAGAATTGCGAGGCTGTGGGAAAGTTGTTTGCAGACCTGTGGAAAAGGCTTGTCTTTTTCCATCAGGTTGTGAATGGCTTTTCCATCAGCACGAGCGGCAGTTTTCCATATTTCCATGACGCAAGAAAATCAACCAATAATCAGCCGGTATATTGTCAGTGGCACATACCATACCGCCACAATCAACCGCCATGCCAGAACGAAACCGCCTATCACGCCGCCGATAATAAAGTTCAATGCAAACAGGGCGATCCCTCCACCCAGGGAACCGCCGCCCGGCACGATCCAGAGGCACATCCGATGGAGGCCAAACGGCAGCCCGCAGAGTATCCAGAGCCATACATAGTCAAGCTCTCCGTTCTTCATGCAGGCGGATTTGAAAATACAATACAGGATCAGCGCCACGATTACGGGCAGTACACTTTTGAAGAAAAATGCTTTGATTGCTTCGCTTCTTGTCATCGGTAAAACCTCCTTCCGCAGTTCCATTATACAGGATGCCGGGAGCTACGCCCAGCGTCTTTCAGAGAAAATTATTCAAGTTCATGCCGCCGCTGTTGTTTCTGTTCCTTTGGAACGGCCAGCAGCGCATCCACATTCTGCTTGACGGTATCGTATTCCTGGGCTTCGGTTCTTGCGGCTTTGTATTCAGCAAGGAGCCGTTCCTTTTCTGCGTTGAGATTGGCAAGCTCCGTTTTCATGCTTTCCGTTGTCGGCAGCGGCACAGCCCCCATCCGTTTCAATTCTCTGGTGGCTGCTTCAAAAAGGATGATCTCGCCCTCATGCCCCCGCAGGAACTTTTCTTTATCATTCGATTTACGGTATCGGTCATAAAGCGGCTTTAGCTGACGGTAAGTTCCGGCGTGCTTCATCACAAGGGCAAGTTCGACACTTCTACTTTCTATCCGCTTGATTTCTGCATGAGCGGTATCCCTGCGTGCGGATACTGCGTTCAATTTGCTTTCCAGTTCTCCATAACTGCTTATCCCGTGTTCGGTCAGGAAATTCATGGTCTTGGCGGCCTGTTTCAGATTGTTCAGCTTCGCCCAATGGGTGAAGCCTGCACTCTGCTGTGCCTTGATGTTGTTCTGGATATCAATGAGCAGACTGATCTTTCCGTTTTGCTGTTTCGGCTGGTGGGAAGGTCTGGCGCGTCCGGCGATCCGGGCGGCAAGGGCTTCTTCGGTGTAGTCCACACCCAGGGTTTTCAGACGGGTGAATCGTTCCTGATCCGGCGCTCTGGCAGAGATATATTTGCCCCGCTTGATCTCATAGCCTTCTCTCTGCAGGCGACGAAGCAGTTCTTCTAAATCGGAACAGGCTGGCAGGAGTCGGTCGATTGCCGCTTTCAGCTTTGCCTTATAGCTGGTACCGTTCTGCGTAGCCTGATGTTCAATATAGCTCTTGCCCTTGTCCTGTCCTGGGATGATGACGGACAGACTGTGTTCTTTGCAAAGCCGGTCCGAAGTGCGGCGGATATAGTGATAACTCCGCTTGTTGGAATGATAGTGCTTGTGATCCGTGAAGCTGACCGCATTGAAAATCAGATGGTTATGGACGTGATCCTTGTCTATGTGGGTGGTCAGCACAAATTCATACTTGCCGCCCAAGATTTCTTTTGCAAGTTCCATGCCTATTTCATGGGCCTGTTCCGGCGTAACCTCCCCAGGCTGAAAGGCTTGGATCAGGTGGCGGCCCAGATTTGTTCCCTTGTCGATGGCATGGCGGCGGGTCCAGGCAAATTCGATATCCGCAGTTTCGGCGGCACAGCCATAGGAGGATACAAGCAGTTTTCCGTCCGTCTTTTTCGGGTTGCAGATATAGTCAATGGCTGCTTTCAGCGTTGACTTGATAGGATGCGTCTTTGTAACTGCCATATCTCGTCCAGCCTTTCCCGTATCTCATCCATGTCAGCTTGATACGCATGACCTCCGGCGTTGATTCGCTTGGCGATCTGATTGATGTTCCGACCAATGGCGGAAAGCTCTTTGGTGAACGCCTTGATATCTGCGGTGTCCGTATAGATGATATACCCGTCAATCGCCATCTTGCGGAGGTAGGCACCATATCTGCGTGTGGGTAACTGGCTCATTTTTTCGTCTATGAGCCGCTTTTCGTCCTCCGTAACATAGAATTTCATTTGGATATTCCGCTTTCGGTTTGCCATGCGCCGCCTCCGTTCTTTATAAGGGTTTGGGACTATCCCAACAAGCAATTTTGAATTTTCGGGCAAGGGACCTGAAAATCTCAAAATTCGCAAGCGGGTACTCGCTTGCTGTGCTTGCTATCGTTTCTTTTCTCGTACCTAAGTAATACGAAAACCTTCACTTTGGCTACCAAAACGCAAAGAAAAAACGCTACAAACGTATCCGTTCATAGCGTCTGTCAGTTCCTATTCAGTTGTGCCGGGAGCATGGTCACTCCCCCTTTTCTCTGGCGTCCAATACTGCCTGTACGGTGGCAATGATGATCCCGATTTCTCGGTCGGTCAATTTATCTGCCAGGGCGTCAAGCTGCCGGCGCGCCGTGGATTTCCCATCTGCCGTATCCCCAAAGAGGAATTGATCCACGGAGATATGATAGCGGGACATGAGTTCAAAAAAGATTTGGAGGCTCGGATGTTGCCCCTTGTTCTCGATATTGGCGAGATAGCGGGGAGAAAGATACATTTCGTCACCCACTTTGTTTCGGGACTCTTTCTGTCCCGTCCTCGCTGCTTTGATTGCTGCCCCATAAGGGCTAAAGTCAATTTTCTGTACTGGTCTCTTTGCCATATTCATTCACCCAGTTACATTTTACTGTTCACCTTTCTTTCTGAATATGTCTATATAGTTCCTTTAATTAGCCAAAATAATTCATAATTTCAGCCTTGCTATTGTACGGCCTCCCGTATATAATTATATTGATAGAGTTTGGTGAAAGGATGGATGAAAATGGAATATATGTCTTGCCCCGAAGCTGCAAAAAAATGGGGCATTTCTGAAAGACGAGTACAGAGACTTTGTGAAGATAGCCGTATAACCGGTATTTCAAAAATCGGCTATATGTGGCTGATACCAAAGAATGCAGAAAAGCCTATTGATGGACGATTAAAAAAATCAAGAACTACATTTTAATCACAAAATTCTATGATATGCTATCTTTGGAGGTGGTACTATGCAAAAGATATTAGTAGTTGAGGACGATTTTGATATTCGAGAACTTTTACAGAATTTTTTGCAAGAAGCAGGATATGAAGTGGCTACTGCAAAT
>OGJM01000896.1_pt1 | contig 10954 bp, 10 predicted proteins | sample 1572281 | NCBI WGS metagenome assembly OGJM01 (sample SAMEA2582147, study PRJEB24529) | metagenome | reverse complement strand
GTAGCGTCTTTTGTTGGTTTAGCATACGAGATATTATTGACACGTCCGGCTATTGAAGCGGGAGAAAAACTTGGTTTTCTTCCGGGCGATCTGCAAAGTAAGATTGATCCGTACTTAAGACCATTGTATGATGCTCTGTATCAAATTATGGGGGCAGAGAGTTTTATCAAAAATTCCGAAAAAGGGTTGATTGAAGTGGCTCCTTTAGCGTACATGAGAGGGCGTACGCTAGACAATGCATTTATTATTTTGGACGAGGCACAAAATACGACACCTGCTCAGATGAAGATGTTTCTGACCAGAATCGGTTTTGGCTCAAAAGTGGTAATTACAGGAGACTCCACACAAAAAGACCTTCCATCCGGAATGGTGTCCGGATTGGATATTGCGACAAAAGTAGTTCGCAATATTGATGATATTACAATCTGTAATTTATCCAGCAAAGATGTTGTCAGACATCCTTTGGTGCAGAAGATTGTAAAAGCGTACGAAGAATTTGAACAAAAGAAAGAACGTCCGAGAGACAAAAGGAGAAAATAATGACTTTATTATTTGAAGAAGAGGGCAGTTTGAAGCTTTCGCTTCCTTGCGAAGAACTTGCGGTAAAAGTAATTGAGATGGCTTTGGATTATGCAAAATGCCCGTATGAGGCAGAGGTGAATCTGCTTTTGACAATGAATGATGAGATTCAGGAGATGAACCGTAATTTTCGTGGAATTGACCGCGCGACGGATGTACTTTCCTTCCCGATGGTAGACTATGAGACAGCAGGATCATTTTCTTTTCTGGAAGATGCCCTTGAGTATTTTAATCCGGAGAGCGGAGAGCTGATGCTTGGAGACATTGTCATTTCAAAAGAAAAAGTAGTTTCACAGGCAGAAGAATACGGACATTCCATTGAACGGGAATACGCTTTCTTGATTGCGCACAGTATGCTTCATCTGTTTGGTTTTGATCATATGGAAGAAGAAGAGCGGGCGGTGATGGAAAGAAAGCAGGCGGAAATATTAGAACGTCTGCAAATATTGCGTTAGCAGAAGGTAGTGAGGAGATTTATGATAGAAAAACAAAAGAAAAACAATAGTTTCTTAATGCAGGGAATGATTCTCGCTGTTGCAGGAATTATTACAAGAATCATCGGGATTGCATATCGCATTCCGGTAACAAATATTTTGGGGACAGAAGGACAGGGATTTTATGCCACTGCGTTTTCTATTTACAACATTGCACTGCTTCTGACTTCCTACAGTCTTCCGTTAGCAGTTTCAAAGCTGATCTCTGCAAGGGTGTCTAAAGGTGAGCGGAAAAATGCTATGCGTATTTTTAAAGGTGCACTTTGGTTTGCTTTTATCGTCGGGAGTGTTGTTGCCTGCATCGTTTTCTTTTTCTCAGATTTTATTGCGAAAACGATTATGTCCATGGAACTGAGCGCCTATGCACTTCGTGTGTTGGCACCGGGACTTCTGATTGTAGCTGTAATGGGAGTCTTACGTGGATTTTTCCAGGGAATGGGGACGATGATGCCAACTGCAATCTCACAGATTTTAGAACAGATTGTCAATGCTGTCATCAGTATTATCGGGGCGAGCTATCTGCTTGAGATGGGGAAAAAAGTGGCAGAAAAAGCGAGCAATGACTCTGTGGCATATGCATATGGAGCAGCAGGAGGAACGCTTGGAACGGTGTGCGGAGCGCTGTTTGGATTATTGTTCTTACTGTTTGTCTTGAAAATTTATTCGCCGACAATCAAAAAGCAACTCAAACGAGATCGCAGCCTTAAAACAGAAGGGTATAGCGAGATTTACAAAATTCTCCTGATGACAATTGCTCCTGTTATTTTGAGTACGGCAATTTACAATATCAGTGAGACAATTGACATAGGGATGTTTGGAAGCATCATGGCGGCACAGGGACATTCATTGGCAGAACGTTCGGACTTATTGGGACGTTTCAGTGGACATTACAATGTGTTGATCAACATTCCGCTTGCAGTGGCAAACGCACTAGGAGCATCTTTGATTCCAAGTCTTACAGCTGCGGTGGCAATCGGAGATAAAAAACAGATTCACAGTAAGATTTCAATGTCTATTCGATTTTCCATGATGATTGCCATTCCGAGTTTTGTAGGATTCCTTGTATTGGCGAACCCGATTTTAGCGTTGTTATTTAACGGAAATATCGATATTTCAGCGAACATGCTGAGACTTGGAGCAATCACAGTTGTATTTTATTGCATGTCTACTGTGACAAATGCAATTCTGCAGGGATTAAACAAGATGACAACACCGGTAAAACATGGCGCGATTTCCCTTTGTATCCATTTGGCCGGTCTGTTTATCATGCTTGTGATTTTTAAGATGGGAATCTATGCGGTTGTGGCAAGTAATATCATCTTCTCGCTTTCAATGTGTATTTTAAATGCACGTGCACTTAAGCGCGAGGCTGCTTATCATCAGGAGGTGGAGAAGACATTCCTGATTCCTGCTGTTGCAGCAGTTGTTATGGGAGTTGTGGCATTATGAATCTACTTCCTGTGTAATCTTGTGATGAGTCAAAATATTGCGGTGATCATTGCTTTGCTTGTAGCTGTGGTTGTATATGGTGTGTCATTGCTGAAGTTTGGAGGTCTTTCCCAAGAAGAGATCTTAGCACTTCCAAAAGGAAGCACACTGCTTTCCTTGTTTCAAAAATTACATTTGGTAAAAGAGGAGTATGCATAAAATGAGACCAGTAAAAAAGGTGGCATTGTTACATGATTTATGCGGCGTCGGAAAAGCGGCGTTGACCAATATGGTTCCGGTTCTGAGTGTCATGGGGATTGAGGCTTGCCCAATTCCGACGATTTTACTATCCACCCATACAGGGGGATATGGAAAACCTGCCATGGAAAAGATATCGACAACATATATTCGGGAATGTGCGGATCACTATGTTGCAAATCAGGTGACGTTCGATTTGATATTTGTCGGATATTTAGGCAGTGAGGGTATGATTGAGGCAGTTGAATATTTTCTTTCCTGCTTTCCCGACACAGAAGTTATTATTGATCCGATCATGGGAGATCACGGCAGATATTATACGAATTTTGACAGCTCTTATGGCGAATCTATGAGACGGCTCCTTCCGTATGCAAGTATTATCATGCCGAATATTACAGAAGGATGTCTTCTCACCCAAACTTCCTGCTCAGAAAATATGATACAGGAAACAATTCTTACAATTTGTCAGGATTTGGAAAAAGCCGGAGCAAAAAAAATTGTTATGACAAGCGTTCCCTGCGCTTCTGGAAGAAAGGGAATTGTCCTCTACGAGAACGGAGAGATGCAACTGTTTGAAAAAGAGTGCCTTGCCTGTGAATACCACGGAACCGGGGATACGTTTGACGGTGTATTTGTGGGGGCATATTTAAACAATAAGTCACTTGAAGAATCATTAGAGCTTGCTCATGCATTTGTATATGCATGTATGAAAGAAAGCGAGCGTTATGATTATGAAGAACGAGAAGGATTGATCATAGAAAGAAATCTCTATATGCTTGTATAAAATAGAAAAGAAAACCAATACTGTATAATAAAAAGGAGTTGTCCTTATGAAAAAAAGATATGGTATTGGTTTTTTGATTGGAATGATCGTGTTTACGTTAGTTCTTGTATGTGCATATCAGTTGAGTTATGATCGTGCAATGCGTAAATTGGAGGCAAAACAAAAATCGATTCAGAAAAAGCAGGAAAACGTAATAGAGACAAAAGGATCTGCTCAAAAAGAAGAAGGGTATTTTATCAAAGAGAAAGACGGCTATATTATCGTATATTTATCCGATGAAAAGACGGTCTATGAATATACGACAATTGAAATACAGTATCTGCCGGAGCGGATTCAAGAGGAAGTAAAAAAAGGGAAAAAGGCAGATACTATCGGAGAAGTTTACGGATTCTTAGAAAATTATTCCAGTTAAAATATTTTACTGCCCTGGAATAGATGGTAGACTTCAAAAAGAATATAGTGTAATATAAGAGAAGTATTAGAAGGAAGGAACAAAAGAAAATGACAGACGAAAAAATTCAGCGAATTAATGAACTATATAAAAAATCCAAAACAGTCGGACTGACCGATGCAGAAAAAAAAGAGCAGAAAGTGTTAAGAAGAGAATTTGTTGATTCTTTCAAGCGAAATCTGCGGGGACAGTTAGATAATATCTCTATCCAGGAATTGGACGGTTCGATTACAAATCTTGGTGAGAAATATGGAAACAAAAAGGGACATTAGAGCACGCATTTTAGAAAAACGAACGCATATGACGCAGGAAGAATGGGAGTTCAAAAGCGATCTCATTGTGAAACGTTTGATGGAACACCCATTCTTTGTGGAAGCAAGAGAGATTTATTGCTACATGGATTACCGTCGTGAAGTCGGTACTCGCCGTATCATAGAAAAAGCATGGGAACTGAACAAAAAGACAGCAGTTCCGAAAGTATGTGGAGATGATATGGAATTCTATTATGTGCAAAGGTTTGATGAGCTTGAAAAAGGATATTCAGGCATTTGGGAACCTGTCACGAAAAAGAAGGCGAAAGGTGACTCGGTGCTTGTGCTCTTACCTGGAAGTGCGTTTGACCGGAATCGGAACCGGATCGGATATGGAAAAGGATTTTATGATAAATATCTCATAAAGCATCAGCAATATCGAACACTTGCTCTTGCGTTTGAATTTCAGGTAGTGGATTCCATTCCCACAGACAGTTATGATATTCGACCGGACGGAATTATTACGGAGGAGACTTATTATGTTTGAAGAATTACCAAAAGACCCTATGCTCCTGTTGAGTGTAATCAACACTAAACTGCGGGATTATTATTCCAATTTGGATTTGCTTTGTGAGGAACTTCAGATTGACCGGAAAACCTTGACAAAGCGACTTGCAGAGATTGACTATGAATATGATCCGGCACAGAATCGGTTCATATAATAAATTACGAAAGGATACATATACATTGAAAAATATAGAGACTTATTTAGAGACAATCGATATAACAAATGAGGCGCCGGTTAATGAGCCGGAGCGCCAATATTATTTTATGAAAAAGGCACGTGCTTATGTGAAACAGATATCAGATGAACTGCAAAGACCCTTGACGTTTTGTGTGACAACATTCGGATGTCAGATGAATGCAAGGGATTCAGAAAAACTTGTCGGTGTGCTCGAACAGATTGGATATGTGGAGGAACCTGATGAAGACAAAGCGGATTTTGTCATTTACAATACATGTACAGTACGTGAAAATGCAAATATGCGTGTTTACGGACGTCTTGGTCAGCTGAAACATGTCAAAAAATCCAATCCACACATGATGATCGGACTTTGCGGATGCATGATGCAAGAACCGGAAGTTGTAGAAAAATTAAAGAAAAGTTATCGCTTTGTAGATTTGATTTTCGGAACACATAATATTTATAAATTTGCAGAACTTATTGCCACTCGTTTCGAGTCAGAGAGAATGGTCATTGATATCTGGAAAGACACAGATAAGATCGTAGAAGATCTTCCAAGTGAGCGCAAGTTTTCGTTCAAATCCGGAGTCAATATCATGTTTGGATGTAATAATTTCTGCAGCTATTGTATCGTTCCATATGTCCGCGGACGTGAGCGGAGCCGAAATCCAAAAGATATTATCCGGGAGATTGAAACACTTGTTGCCGACGGTGTTGTGGAAGTGATGCTGCTTGGACAGAATGTCAATTCTTATGGGAAAAATTTGGATGAGCCGATGACTTTTGCAGAGCTTTTACAGGAAATTGAAAAAATTGAAGGGTTGGAACGAATTCGTTTCATGACCTCCCATCCAAAAGATTTATCCGATGAATTGATTGAGGTGATGCGTCACTCTAAGAAGATCTGTAAACATCTGCACCTTCCGGTTCAGTCAGGAAGTACTGAGATTCTGAAAAAGATGAATCGGCATTATACAAAAGAGCAGTATTTGGAGTTGGTACGCAAAATTAAAGAAGCAGTGCCGGATATTTCGCTGACAACTGATATCATTGTCGGATTCCCAGGCGAGACAGAGGAAGATTTTCTGGAGACAATGGATGTCGTGAAAAAGGTTCGCTATGACAGTGCATTTACATTCATCTACTCTAAACGGACCGGAACACCTGCTGCTATTATGGAGAATCAGATATCTGACGATGTTGTGAAAAATCGTTTTGACCGTCTGTTAAAAGAAGTTCAGGAGATTTCCGCAGAGGTGTGCAGTGTACACGCAGGAACTACACAGCCTGTTTTGGTAGAATCCATGAACGATCATGACGACTCACTTGTGACAGGTCGTCTGAGCAATAACATCTTGGTTCATTTTAAGGGAGATGAAAGTCTTATCGGGAAAATTGTTGATGTGAACCTGAAGGAATGTAAAGGATTTTATTATCTTGGAGAAATGAAATAACTTCCAACTATAATTTTTGAAAAAGCGTCCAAACTATGTAATATGGAAATTACATGGGAAGGACGTTTTTTAATGAAAAAACTCAGTGAATATTTATTTTTATGGACGCTTGGAGGGACCCTTTACTACACGTTTGAGATGATTTTTCGCGGTTTTTCGCATTGGTCTATGTTTTTGCTTGGAGGATTTTGTCTGTTGTTTTTTGGAGTACAGGGGATGGCAGTAAAATGGAGTGATCCACTTTGGATGCAGGTACTTCGGTGCACGATATTCGTGACTGCCGGAGAGTTTATCACAGGAATAATCGTCAATAAATGGTTGGGCTGGGCTGTCTGGGATTACAGTGATCAGCCATTTCAGCTGTTCGGTCAAATCTGTCTTCCGTTTACAATTATTTTCTCCGGGCTGTGCGCACTTGGGATTTTTTTGAGCGGTTATCTGCTGTATTGGATTTATGGAGAGGAGAAACCGAAATATCATGTGCTCTAGAAAAGCATTGAAACGAATTGTTTTGGAATTGAGATAAGGTTTTTGGTACAGCAGTAATGATTGTATGTAGGAGACTGCTTTTTTCATTGAAAAGATTGCTAAAGTTTGTTATCATTGTTGATGTAATTTAAATAGGAAGATTTACTAATAGAAAAACAATGTTAAGGGGAAAATATGAGTAGTAGTACATTAACTCCAATGATGCAGCAATATATGGAGACAAAAGAACAGTACAAAGACTGCATCTTATTTTATAGATTAGGCGATTTTTATGAAATGTTCTTTGATGATGCGCTTACCGTCACAAAGGAGCTGGACATTACATTAACCGGAAAAAACTGTGGACTTGAGGAACGGGCACCGATGTGCGGCGTTCCTTATCATGCTGTGGAGGGATATCTTACAAAACTGGTACAAAAGGGTTATAAAGTAGCAATCTGCGAGCAGGTGGAAGATCCAAAACTTGCAAAAGGTATCGTGAAACGTGAAGTGGTCCGCATTGTGACACCGGGAACCAATATTAACACACAAGCGTTGGATGAGACAAAAAATAATTATATTATGTGTATCGTTTACATTGCCGACCGCTATGGACTTTCGGTAGCAGATGTGTCTACCGGAGATTATTTTGTGACAGAACTCGACAGTGGGAGAAAGCTTGGGGATGAGATTGCAAAATTTTCTCCCTCTGAGATCATCTGCAATGAATCTCTTTATATGAGCGGATTGGATCTTGAGGATCTGAAAAATCGGCTGGGGATTACGATTTATTCGTTAGATACATGGTATTTTGATGATGCGATGTGTACAAAAGTATTAAAAGATCATTTTAAAGTATCTTCTTTGGAAGGGCTTGGACTGACAGATTATAACTGTGGTCTGATCGCTGCCGGAGCACTGCTTCAATATCTGTATGAGACGCAGAAGACTTCACTTGCACATTTGACAGGCATCATCAGTTACACAACCGGAAAATACATGCTGCTTGACAGCTCATCCAGACGAAATCTGGAGCTGTGTGAGACTTTACGTGAAAAGCAAAAAAGAGGATCTCTGTTATGGGTGCTTGATAAGACGAAGACTGCAATGGGAGCCAGAACACTTAGAAGTTTTGTGGAACAACCACTTATTCATAAAGAAGAGGTCATAAAGCGACTAGATGCAGTAGGTGAGTTAAAAGATGATGCGATTTCCAGAGAAGAGATCCGGGAATATTTAACACCGGTATATGACTTGGAACGTCTGATCAGTAAGATCAGTTACCAGTCAGCAAATCCAAGAGATTTGATTGCATTTAAAAGTTCTTTGGAGATGCTTCCGCATATCAAATATATTTTGGGAGATATGAAGACTCCACTTTTGAAAGAATTATATGAAGAACTGGATACACTTGAAGAGTTGTGCCAGTTAATTCAGCATGCAATCTGCGAGGAACCGCCGCTTGCAATGAAAGAGGGCGGTATTATCAAAGAAGGCTATCACCCGGATGTAGATAAGCTTCGCAATGCAAAGACGGAAGGAAAGACCTGGCTTGCTGAACTGGAAACAGAAGAGCGGGAAAAGACAGGCATCAAAAATTTAAAAATCAAGTACAATAAAGTATTTGGTTATTATTTAGAGGTGACGAATTCTTACAAGGAACTTGTCCCGGATTACTATACAAGAAAACAGACACTCGCCAATGCAGAGCGCTATATCATTCCGAGATTGAAAGAATTGGAAGATACTATTTTAGGCGCGGAAGATAAGCTGTATGCGTTGGAATATGAACTGTATTGCAATGTTCGAGACACGATTGCAGATGAGGTCGTTCGAATTCAAAAGACAGCGAAGGCAATCGCACAGATCGATGTGTTTGCATCATTGGCACTTGTCGCAGAACGCAACAATTATGTGCGTCCGAAGATTAACGAAAAGGGCGTCATCGACATAAAAAACGGACGTCATCCGGTTGTGGAGAAGATGATTCCAAATGATATGTTTATTGCAAACGACACTTATCTGGATGATAAAAAGAATCGTGTGTCCATTATTACAGGACCGAATATGGCAGGAAAGTCCACTTATATGCGTCAGACAGCGCTGATTGTTCTCATGGCGCAGATTGGATCTTTCGTGCCTGCGGAGACAGCGAATATCGGAATTGTAGATCGTATTTTTACCCGTGTGGGAGCATCTGATGATCTTGCATCCGGACAGAGTACATTTATGGTGGAGATGACAGAGGTTGCAAATATTTTGCGAAATGCCACAAGTAAAAGTCTCTTAATCCTAGATGAAATCGGGCGTGGGACAAGTACTTTTGACGGTCTTAGTATTGCCTGGGCAGTTGTGGAACATATCAGTAACGGTAAACTGTTGGGGGCAAAGACGCTTTTTGCAACACATTATCACGAACTGACAGAGCTGGAAGGAAAGATTGACAGTGTGAATAACTATTGTATCGCCGTCAAAGAAAAAGGAGACGATATTGTTTTCCTGCGAAAAATTGTAAAAGGCGGAGCAGACAAAAGCTATGGAATTCAAGTTGCAAAGCTTGCCGGCGTGCCGGAATCTGTTATTGCACGGGCAAAAGAAATTGTGAGTGAACTAAGTGAGGCTGATATCACAACAAGAGTACGCGACATTTCCGTGCAGTCTGGGGATACGAAAAAGAAGATGAAAAAATACGATGAGGTGGATTTGGCACAGATGTCGCTGTTTGACACGGTAAAGGATGATGATGTCTTAAAAGAACTAGAAGAGCTTGACGTTGCACATCTGACTCCGATGGATGCACTGAATACGATTTATCGTTTGCAGAACAAACTGAAGAACAGATGGTAATTGTGAAAAGAGGAAGTATTTATGGCAAATATTCAAGTTTTAGATCAAATTACAATCGATAAAATTGCGGCGGGAGAGGTGATTGAGCGTCCTGCTTCTATTATAAAAGAGTTGGTAGAAAATGCTATTGATGCGGGGGCGAGTGCGGTCACTGTCGAGATTAAAGAGGGTGGTATTTCTTTTATACGGATTACGGACAATGGATGCGGCATTCCAAAAGAAGAAGTTCCGCTTGCGTTTTTGCGCCACTCTACCAGCAAAATCCGTTCAGTAGACGATTTGACCACGGTCGCTTCACTTGGATTCCGAGGGGAAGCGCTATCAAGTATTGCTGCGATCGCACAGGTAGAACTGATTACAAAGACAAAAGATGAAGTGACCGGAACTCGTTATCGGATTGAAGGCGGTGCAGAAAAAGCCATAGAAGACACTGGTGCACCGGATGGAACGACATTTCTTGTACATCAGATTTTTTACAATACACCTGCAAGAAGAAAATTTTTAAAAACGCCGATGACGGAGGCAAGTCATGTCAGTGAACTGATGACAAGACTTGCATTGTCTCATCCGGAGGTATCTATACAATTCATCAACAATGGTCAGGAAAAACTGCACACTTCCGGAAACGGGAAATTAAAAGATATTATTTATCATGTATTTGGGCGGGATATTGCCAATAATCTATTGGAAACCAACGAAAGGATTGACGGAATACAGGTACAGGGATTCATCGGAAAACCGATCATCTCCCGCGGGAATCGAAATTACGAGAACTATTTTATCAACGGACGTTATGTCAAAAGCAACATCATTGCAAAGGCAATCGAAGATGCTTATAAAGATTTTACGATGCAGCACAAGTATCCGTTTACGGCGTTGCACTTTACAATGGACGGAACCGACTTGGATGTCAATGTGCATCCGACGAAGATGGAACTTCGTTTCAGCAATCAGCAGGGCGTGTACAATTTTATCTACAATGCTCTGAAGCAGACATTAAGTGAACCGGAACTGATTCCAAGAGTGGAGCTTCCTGAGGCAAAAGAAGTTCCTGTGAAAGCAGAAAAAATTGTCGAGCGAAAACAAGAACAACCAATGACGCCAGTCAGAGAAGAAAGAAAAACACCGGTTATAGAGGAAGAAAAAAATCTGGATTATTTTATGAAAAAAATGCGGGAGAGGGGGACTGCATACC
>OGJM01000892.1_pt1 | contig 11018 bp, 9 predicted proteins | sample 1572281 | NCBI WGS metagenome assembly OGJM01 (sample SAMEA2582147, study PRJEB24529) | metagenome | reverse complement strand
ATATTTTATCCCTAACAGAATCTACGACACAATCACCATCCGGACGCACATGACCGCCAATGGCGACTGTTTTTACATGTTTCAAGACTTCCTTTAACATCTTATTCTTCCTCTTCTTTTAAATCCTTTGTCACATCATCAATCATTTTCGACATTGCCACACCATATGCGATAGACTGATCCATCACAAATTTTATTTCCGGCGTGTTTCTCATATTCAGCTTCCTTGCCAGCTCTCTTCGGATATATCCTTCTGCGCTCTGAAGACCTTTGATTGTGTCTTCCTGCGCTTTCTCATCACCGAGCACACTGATATATGCTTTGCATGTCTTCAAATCCGGCGCTACTTCCACCGCCACAACGGAGGTCATTGGTGCAACACGAGGGTCTTTGATGCCCCCGCGGATAATGTTGCTTAATTCTTTTTGCACCTCTCCGTTTACTCTTGTATTTTTAATACTGTTTTTTCTCAATTCTTTTCCTCTTTTCTTATCTTGGTATCTCTACCATTTTATAAGACTCTACCTGATCGCCTTCTTTTACATCATTAAATTTCTCGAAGACAAATCCACATTCATAACCTGCTTTTACTTCTTTTACATCATCTTTAAAACGTTTTAACGAAGCAAGACCTCCATCAAAGATTACAACTCCATCACGGATAATACGTGCAGAACATCCTCTCTCAAATGTACCGTCAAGCACATATGCACCAGCAATCGTACCTACGCCTGAAGCCTTAAATGTCTGACGAACCTCTGCATGACCGAGTACTTTTTCCTCAAACACCGGATCTAACATACCTTTCATGGCAGCTTCCACGTCTTCAATCGCATTGTAGATGACACGATATAATCTTACATCCACACCTTCACGCTCCGCAATCTCTTTCGCAGTTGCATCCGGTCTTACATTGAATCCGATGATGATTGCGTTGGATGCAGATGCAAGTGTGACATCAGACTCGTTGATTGCACCGACACCACCGTGGATGATCTTTACAACGACCTCGTCATTTGACAATTTCAAAAGACTCTGTTTTACTGCTTCCACAGAACCCTGTACATCTGCTTTTACAACAATACCAAGTTCTTTGACATTTCCTGCCTGAATCTGGCTGAACAGATCATCTAAGGACATCTTTGATTTTGTATCGTCTAACAGTTTCATTCTTCCCTGTGAAATGAATGTCTCTGCAAAGTTTCTTGCTTCTTTGTCATTGCCGCATCCGACAAATACTTCTCCGGCATTCGGCACATCATTCAGACCAAGGATCTCTACCGGAGTAGAAGGACCTGCCTCTTTTACTCTTCTTCCTTTGTCATCCATCATCGCTCTTACTTTCCCGTAAGCAGAACCTGCTGCGATGGCATCTCCGACACGAAGTGTACCTTTCTGTACCAGTACTGTCGCCACAGAACCTTTTCCTTTATCAAGCTCTGCCTCGATCACAAGACCTCTTGCGCGGCGGTTTGGATTTGCTTTTAATTCCAATACTTCCGCTGTCAGAAGGATCATCTCCATCAAGTCTTCAATTCCTTCTCCTGTCTTTGCAGAAACCGGTACAAAGATTGTGCTTCCACCCCAGTCCTCTGCAATCAGCTCATACTCTGTCAATTCCTGTTTTACACGATCGATATTTGCACTAGGTTTATCAATCTTGTTTACTGCAACAATGATTTCAATTCCAGCTGCTTTCGCATGCTTGATTGCTTCTACAGTCTGAGGCATTACGCCGTCATCTGCCGCAACAACAAGAATCGCAATATCTGTGGAATTAGCGCCACGCATACGCATTGCTGTAAACGCCTCATGTCCAGGTGTATCTAAGAATGTAATCTTCTCTCCGTTTACTGTCGCCACATATGCACCAATATGCTGTGTGATACCACCTGCTTCACGGTCGATCACATTTGTATTACGGATTGCATCCAGAAGGGAAGTTTTACCATGGTCAACATGCCCCATAACACACACAACCGGCGGACGTTTTTTCATCTTGCTTTCGTCTTCTTCATCTTCTTTTAACAATTCTTCAATGACATCTACTACTTCTTCTTTTTCGCAGAGCACTTCAAATTCCATTGCGATTTCCTCTGCAGTATCGTAATCAATTTCTTGGTTTACTGTCACGATTTTTCCCTGTAAAAACAATTTTTTTACAATTGCAGACGGCTGAATCTTCATCGCATCTGCAAGTTCTTTGATTGTAAGTACTTCCGGGATCGTGATCATCTTAATCTTTTCTTCCACTTTTTCCTCTACCTTTGGCTGCGGCTTTTGCTGCAACGGCACATTTTTTGTCTTTTTCCCTTTTGGTCCTCTTTCCTCATGGTCATCTTTGCGATAATCTTTTTTCTTATTAAAATTATCTTTTTGTTTCTGACGCTGTGGCTTCTGCTCAGGAACTACCGGTGCCGGAATTGAAGGCGCGCTCTTTCTGTTATCGTTTCTTCTGTCGTTTCTTCTATTATCATCTCTGCGGTCATCTCTTCTGTCATCACGTCTGTTGTCATCGCGTTTTTGACCCTGATAATTGTTGTTCGGTCTTTGATTATTATTTGCTCTCTGCGCATTATTATTCTGTCTTTGTCCCTGACCTGCGTTGTTGTTTCTCTGACCCTGGTTATTATTTGGTCTCTGACCATTCTGTCTCTGACCCTGATTGTTTCCGTTTCTCTGTCCTTGATTGTTGTTCTGTCCATCTCGTCTCTGTGTTGGACGATTGCCTTGACGGGAACCATTTTGAGAATTCTGCGGTCTGAACACCTGCACAATATGCTTTTTCTTCGGTTCTTCTTTTGTATCCCCACCGCCAAAGCTGCTTTTTACAGCCTCAATCTGCTCATCACTCAATGAACTCATATGGCTGGTTACCTCTATATTTTTTTCTCTCAGAACATCAAGTACTTCTTTGTTTGTTTTATTTAGCTCTTTTGCTAATTCATGCACTCGCACTTTTGTCATACTAACTACCTCCTCTATGCAATCGTATATCCTTCTGTTTCCAAATGTTTCTTGATCCCTTTTGCAAACCCTGCATCTGTCACTGCAAGTGTCGCCCGGAATTCTTTTCCCATTGCATGCCCCAAGGTATCTTTATCCCCATAAAAATAAATTGGCACTTCATAGAAATCACACATATTTTTAAACTTCTTCTTTGTATTCGCCGATGCATCCTCCGCCACAATCACAAGCTCTGCCATACCGGTCTTTACTTCTTTTTCGGTACAGAATTCACCGCTTGCCGTCTTTCCTGCTTTCGTGGCAAGGCTGACTAACGATAATGCTTTACTCGATTTCAAGCGCATTCATCTCCTTTTCCAGCTTTTCATAAACTTCTTTTGGAATTGCCTGCTTAAAAGACCGCTCTAACCCTTTGTTTTTCACCGCTTTTTCAAAACATTCTTTTGAAAAACAAAGATATGCTCCGCGCCCGTTCTTTTTTCCTGTCGCATCCAGTTCAAATGTATCTTCGGAAGTTTTCAAAACACGCATCATTTCTTTTTTACTTTTCATCTCTTGACATCCTACACATTTTCGCATAGGAATCTTTTTGTTATTACTCAACAAATCACTCCTGACTACACTAATTCATCTGGCATCTCTTCATCTGCTTCCTCAGACACTTCTGTGGAAAGATTCATATAATTTTCCGGAAGTTCACCGGCTTCAATCGCCTGTGTCTCGCTCTTGATATCAATCTTGTATCCTGTCAGACGTGCAGCCAGTCTCGCATTCTGTCCTTCTTTTCCGATTGCAAGTGACAACTGATAATCCGGCACAATCACACTTGCTGTCTTTTCATCCGGATCAGCCATTACAGAGATGACTTTTGCCGGACTAAGTGCATTCTCAATCAAGATCGCCGGATTGTCGCTCCAGTTGATGATATCAATCTTTTCTCCGCGAAGCTCACTTACGATTGCATTGACTCTCGCACCGTTCATACCAACACATGCTCCGACCGGATCTACATCCGGGTCATTTGACCACACTGCAATCTTTGTACGGGAACCGGCTTCTCTTGAGATGCTCTTAATCTCAACAATTCCTTCTTTTACTTCTGCAACCTCAGACTCAAACAGACGTTTCACCAGTTCCGGATGTGTACGGGAAACTAAAATCTTTGGTCCTTTTGTTGTATTCTTCACTTCTACGATATAGAGTTTGATACGTTCTGTAGGCTTAAACACTTCGCCTTTTACCTGCTCATTCTCAGTCAGCATCGCATCTGCTTTTCCAAGGTTAATACTTACATTCTTGCCAACATAACGCTGCACGATACCAGTCACGATATCTTTCTCTTTTTCAAAATACTGATCGTACACTACTTTTCTCTCTTCTTCACGGATTTTCTGAAGAATTAAGTTCTTTGCATTCTGTGTTGCAATACGTCCAAATTCCTTTGACTCCACCGGAATCTGAACAATATCGCCGAGCTCAAATTTTGAGTCGATCATTTTTGCATTTGCAAGGCTGATCTCCATCACATCGTCTTCCACTTCTTCTACAACTGTCTTTTCCGCAAACACAGAGTAGTCACAAGTCTCACGATTCATCACTACTTTGATATTATCTGCTTTTCCAAAATGATTTTTACATGCGTTAATCAGAGAATTCTCAATTGCATCTAATAAAGTTTCTTTACTGATATCCTTTTCCTGCTCAAGAATTGTCAACGCTTCTAATAATTCTGTGTTCATTTTTTCTTTCCTCCTGATTTAAAAATCCAATGCCAAACGAATTAAAGCGATCTCGCTTCGTTCAAATGTCTTTGTTGTCTCATCTTCATATTCAATCGTCACGGTATCCTGATCGTATTCTTTTAGAATTCCGATAAATTCTTTCTGTCTGTCAATCGCACGGTAAGTACGGATCTCCACTTCTTCTCCGATACTTCTTGCAAAGTCTTTCTCTTTTTTCAAAGGTCTTCCAAGTCCCGGAGAACTCACTTCAAAGATATACGTATCTTCGATATAGTCTTTCTCATCCAAAATATCTGAAAACGCTCTGCTTACCACTTCACAATCGTCTACCGAAATTCCTCCCGGTTTATCAATATATGCCCGAAGATACCAGTTTCCTCCCTCTTTTACATACTCAACGTCCACCAACTCAAATCCATTGCTTTCAACGATTGGTAATAGAAGTTCTTCTGTTTTTTGTTCGTATACTTCTCTTTTAGACACTGTCAACCTTCCTTTCTTATACCAACAAATAAGAGTGAACATTACGTCCACTCTTCTGCCGATTTCTTATGTAACTAACATACACTATAGCACTCATTCTCAATAAATGCAAGGGTATTTTCAAAATTTCTCATTTCAGGGTTATCGTTTTGTTCCGATTCCATCACGTCTTGCCAGTTTCAGACGATTCAATGTCACTTCTTTTTCTTTATATAGAACCTTTTGCTCAACTCCTTCTTCAAGCAGATATACCTGTTCCAGTTCATCTTTTTTCTGTAGTTTGATTCCGCGCACTCCGACGGCACCTTTTTTCTTTTCCGGCACCTCTGTCGACGCAAACCTCAGAAAATATCCATTCATCGTCTGAAGCACAATGCTTTGTCCCTCTGTCACAACCTGTACACAGATCACTTCATCCTCTTCTAAAAGCTTTGTCGCTGCGATGGTTCGTTTTGCCACCTGAAATTCACTTCCATCCACCTGCTTTAACATACCTTGTTTTGTCGCAAACAACAGCTTTGCCATAGAGAGACTTCCCTCATCACACACAAACACAATCTGTTCTTCGGTGCTGTTGTAATTACTCAAATTATCAATCGGAGTTCCTTTATCCCTGAATTTTCCATATGGAATATCCGGCACCTTCACCTGATGCATCTTTCCTGCATTCGTAAACAAACATATTTTTCCGGTATTGAGACAGGAAACTATATATTTATTCTCCGAGTCTGCTGCTTCCCTGTTTCTTTCATAGGTCGACACATCCACCGTTCTCGCATATCCAAAACGATCCATCAAAAATACAACTTCCTGCTCTTCGATCTTCTTTTCTTCAAACACTGCTTCTTCTGCATTTTCGACAATCGTCCGTCGTTTTCTTGCATATGTCTTTTTAATCGCATCCAAATCTTCTATAATTACTTCCGCCATCGAATCATAATTATTCAAAATATCTTCATAGCGGGCAATACTTTTAAGTGTCTGCTCATATTCTGCCTGCAATGCCTCAATCTCCAGACCAATCAGTTTGTACAGGCGCATCTCCAGGATTGCTGTCGCCTGTCTTTCTGTAAACCGGAGCATCGAGGCCATCTTTTTTGAAATATTAGATTTGAATTTGATATTCTCTGTGATACCGTCAGTCAGACACGCTTTTGCCTCTTTGATCGACTTGCTGCCACGCAAAATTTCAATAATCAAATCAATGACATTACATGCCTTGATCAAACCTTCCTGAATCTCTTTTTTATCCAACTCTTTTGCAAGCAGTGTCTTGTATTTTCTCGTCGCAACATCAAACTGAAAATCTACATGGTGCTCGATAATTGATTTCAGTCCCATCGTCTCTGGTTTCCCATTTGCAACGGCAAGCATATTCACTCCAAATGTATCTTCCAGACGAGTCTTTTTGTAAAGCATATTCTTTAAGTTTTCCACATCTGCATCTTTTCGAAGTTCGAGCACAATCCGAATTCCTTCTTTGGATGACTGATTGGAAATATCTGTGATGTCATTCGTCTTTTTGCTCTCCACAAGGGACGCCACATCGTTTAAAAATTTTCCGATTCCTGCACCGATCATTGTGTAAGGAATTTCTGAAATCACAAGACGTTTCTTTCCGCCTTTCAATTCCTCCACTTCCACTTTTCCGCGAATCTTAATCTTTCCGGATCCCGTCTCATAAATGTTCAAAAGATCGTCTTTGTTGACTACGATACCGCCCGTCGGAAAATCCGGTCCTTTGATATGTTTCATCAACTGCTTTGTCGTGATCTCACTGTTTTTCATATACGCTTTCACCGCATCGATCACTTCGCCTAAATTGTGTGTTGGAATACTTGTCGCCATTCCGACTGCGATTCCCTCTGCACCGTTTACCAAAAGATTCGGGATACGTACCGGAAGCACCTCCGGTTCTTTTTCCGTCTCGTCAAAGTTCGGAGCAAAGTCCACAACTCCTTTGTCCAAGTCTGCAAGAAATACCTCCTGTGTCAGTTTTGCAAGACGAGCCTCCGTGTAACGCATCGCAGCAGCGCCGTCTCCCTCGATCGAGCCGAAGTTTCCATGTCCGTCCACAAGAATCATTCCTTTTTTAAATTCCTGCGCCATTACGACAAGTGATTCGTAGATGGAACTGTCTCCATGCGGGTGGTATTTACCCATCGTATCCCCGACGATACGCGCACATTTTCGATATGGTTTATCATAGCGGATACCAAGTTCATGCATATCGTAAAGTGTTCTTCTCTGCACCGGCTTCAGACCATCTCTGACATCCGGCAACGCTCTTGCCACAATGACACTCATCGCATAATCGATATATGATTTTTTCATGATATCCGAATATTCGGTTCTTATAATTTGTGAATCCTGCATCTTTTGTTGCCTCCTATATATCTAACTCTGCTTCTGTCGCATTTTCATAAATAAACGCACGTCTCGGAGGCACTTCACTTCCCATCAGCATCTCCGTCACAGAAGATGCCATTCTTGCATCTTCAATCTCGACAAGCTTTAGCATTCTCGTCTCCGGATTCAGCGTTGTCTCCCACAACTGGTCTGCATCCATCTCACCAAGACCTTTGTATCTTTGCAGCGTAAATGGTCCTTTCTGACGTTTGCGATAGCGCTCCAGCGCTTTGTCGTCGTACAGATATTCCTCTTCCCCTTTTTTCGGCATCGCCTTGTAAAGCGGAGGCATCGCAATATAGACATGTCCTTCAAAAATCAATTCCGGCATAAACCGATAGAACAATGTCAATAATAATGTAGAAATGTGAGCGCCATCCACGTCCGCATCAGCCATAATGATGATCTTGTTATAACGGAGTTTTGTGATGTCGAAATCATTACCATACCCTTCCGAAAATCCACAGCCAAAGGCATTGATCATCGTCTTGATCTCCGCGTTGGCAAGTACCTTATCGATACTTGCTTTTTCCACATTCAAAATCTTTCCGCGGATTGGCAGGATTGCCTGATAAGAGCGGTCTCTCGCCGTCTTTGCGGAACCTCCCGCAGAATCTCCCTCCACGATAAAAATCTCACATTTGCTCGCATCTCTGCTCTCACAGTTTGCAAGCTTTCCATTGCTGTCAAACGAATATTTCTGCTTCGTCAACAGATTCGTCTTTGCCTTCTCCTCCGTCTTACGGATTTTTGCCGCCTTCTCCGCGCAGCTGATTACTTTTTTAAGCGTATCCAGATTCCGGTCAAAATAGCGCACAATCTCCTCCCCGGTCACCTTTCCGGTCGCCTTTGCTGCATCCGGATTGTCCAGCTTTGTCTTCGTCTGCCCTTCAAAACGCGGATCCGGATGCTTGATTGAAACAATCGCCGTCATCCCGTTGCGAATATCCGCTCCTGTAAAATTGCTGTCCTTCTCTTTTAAAATGCCAAGTTCTCTCGCGTACTGGTTCATCGCCGTCGTAAACGTCGTCTTAAATCCCGTCAAATGTGTTCCACCCTCTGCATTGTAAATATTATTACAAAATCCGAGTACGTTCTCATGGAACTCATTTACATACTGGAATACAACTTCCACTTCAATCCCTTCTGACTCACCTTTAAAATAAATCGGCTCATGTATCGCCTCTTTCTTCTGATTCAGATCACGGATAAATCCAAGTATTCCGTCTTCCTCATGATATTCAATATGTTCTGTCTGCGCTCCGCGTCTGTCCTCAAAAATAATCGTCAGATTCGGATTCAGATACGCAGTCTCATGGAGACGACTTTTTACTTCCTCCGCCTTGAATCTCGTCTTCTCAAAAATCGTGTCGTCCGGCAGGAAATTCACTTCTGTCCCCGTTTTTCTCGTCTTTCCAATAACCGGAAGCAACCCGTTTTCAAGCTCTACAACCGGAATCCCCCGCTCGTATCGGTCGTGATGAATTGCACCTTCCCTGCTGATCTTGACGTCCATATAAATAGAAAGTGCATTTACAACCGAAGAGCCAACCCCGTGCAGCCCGCCGCTTGTCTTATAAGCTGTATCATCAAATTTTCCACCTGCGTGAAGTGTCGTATATACAATACGCGCTGCGGATACCCCCTTTTGGTGCATCCCGACAGGGACACCTCGCCCATTGTCGATCACCGTTGCAGAACCATCTTTTTCCAGTATGACCTGAATCTTGTCACAGTACCCCGCAAGATGTTCATCTACCGCATTGTCCACAATCTCATAGATCAAATGATTGAGCCCCTTCGTAGACACACTTCCAATATACATTCCCGGTCTTTTTCTGACCGCTTCCAGTCCTTCTAATATAGAAATACTATCTGCATCATATGTATTTTGTTTCGCCATTTACTTAAAACCCTCTCTTTTTCATACTGCACCCATCATAACACAAACAAAGGTTCGTTTCAAATAAATTCTTCTACCCCATGATGACTTTTGCTAAAACGTCTGACAGCAGCTCCATCGCATTTCGCATTTCCTCCACAGTGTTTGTCTGGGCACCTGCCTCGATCAAAAGAGATTTTGGCATCATATGGAGACTGTAACGGTACCCTTTCAGATAGATTTTCCTTGCAAATCCCGGATACATACTCTCTGATGCAAGCTGCATCTGTAGAGAAAACGACAGATTATCCTGAATATAAGGATTTGGAAGATATGCGATATCTCCATTGGCTTTTGTTCTGCTAAGTCCATTGAAAAACATGATCTTTGCCGCCTGTTTTCCATTTGCCTCCGTCACCAGATGTGTATCATTGCCGACCCCATCACGGTGCAGATCAATCACAACCTCAATACTTGGATTTTCTTCCAATATTTTTCTGACCCCCACTTCCGAAAATTCGTACGCTTTGCTTCGGTCTAATTTCCCGTCGATCAAATCATACACGCCGTCATGATGGATGGTTGAAATTCCCTTCGCATTCAAAAGCTCTGACAAATATGCTCCCATCCCGACGATACTTGTTCCGACATCTCCCTCGACAGAATCCACAAAAGTCTCCTGCGAGTGAGTATGAAAGATAAGTACTTTTGGTCCTTCCCCACTTGTGTCAATATGCATATCTTTTGCGAGAAGCTCATCCACATTTAACTGCTCCTGCCCGATCATCGTTGTACTGTCCACCGTATAGTAATGGCTCACCAGATAGTTAAAATCTCTCAGCTGCTCTATTGATACGGTCACTGGTTCCGTTTTCACTTCCTTGGCATCTTTTTCTTCGTGACTTCCTTCCCCGTTGATCAGATTTCCATTCTCGTCCACCTCATTTTCATCTGCCGCCTGCCTTGCCATGATCATTTCATAGGTCGCAGTATCTTCAATTTCAGATTCATAAGTTCCTTTCCCTTCCACATAACTTCCAAGCGGAATCATCTGCATCGCTTTTTTTGCAATCCATGTATTCCAATCTGTCTTTTCTTCTTTTTCCGCATAAAAAAGTCCTGGCATAAAAGACCTTTCCGTCATTCTCACAAGATTTTCCCGCAGACTCCACTTCCATTCTTCCGTAATCTGCGTTCCACCTTGAAATAATATATATATGCCAAGACAAAAGATCAAACTGCCCGACAATATTGCTAAACTCCTATTTTTTCTCATATTTCTCTCCTAACAGAATCTTTAGAGCTTTAACAATATATGTTGCCTTTTTGATAATTATGAGCATGTCCTCTCCGAAAACAAAATATTTAATCCCTCAGAAATCGTATATCCGATTCGTTTGATTGTCTCATCAATATCTTTCGGGGTCACAAACATTCCATTTAAATGCGGAGAGATCAGTTCTTTGATCAGTTCATATTTCTCCGTCGCATTATATCCCTGCAAACCGACCCCGACGCCTTTGAGTGGCTCGGAT
>OGJM01000891.1_pt1 | contig 11055 bp, 10 predicted proteins | sample 1572281 | NCBI WGS metagenome assembly OGJM01 (sample SAMEA2582147, study PRJEB24529) | metagenome | reverse complement strand
ACGCTGCTCTGCGATTTCTTCGTCGATCACGCCCCGATCCAACATGATCCATTCCACCGAACGGAACACCTCGTTGCGGATCAGCTTGCGGTCCTCACCGGTGAGAGAATAGCGGTCCATAAACAGCTCCGGGTCAAACCGAATCAGAACGTTTCCCATATCAAAAACAATATTTTTTATCACGAATATACCCTTCCTGTTTTACCAGTTGGTTTATGACTGCCACCTTATTTCACAGTTCATATAACGACCTTCTATTTATCTTTCAAATGTTGTATGTAATGTTATAGAGTAGCTTTCATTGGGAGCGATGCAAGCCGCTGCCGCATGTTCATTCCACTCGGAGGTGTCAGTCTCTGCAGCTGGGAGACTCTGCCACGGCTCAATGCAGATAAATCGCATAGGTTTCGTAGGTGCACTCCAAAGCAGCGTATACGGATATTCCGAAATATCGCAGATGATTTTTCGCTCAGAATTCTTTTCATATATTCCAATCGTTTTGGAACGGAGTCCGGCGAGACAGAAACTATCATTATCAAACAGCGTATCCGTCAGTGGAATCGCCTGCGTATTTTTCCATTGATAAAAACTTTTTCCAGAGAGCAGACCATGAGGAAGACAATCCAGAATGATTGGGCTTTCCTCTTGCTCAAACCGAATCTCATAATCCGTAGTTGTGTGGTTTTCATCAAACGGAATATTAAATCCCGGATGAAAGCCAATTCCACACCGCATATTCTCGTCGCCGCAGTTTTTCACATGGACTTCATGGTGGAGCGTATGCCCATCAAGAGTGAAAACACTTGTGAATGATGCACTTTGTGGAGCTGTACCACGGCGAGTTCAGTGAAGAACGGCTGCTCCGTGCGCTGCGCAACATCCACCCGGTCGATATTTACCGCATCGGGCAGGACGACCCCGCAAAGCTGCGCGGATGGAAAAAATACGTTTTCCCCATCTACACCGCCTACAACGGCAAGTGCAGAAAAGACGCACTGCCGATGAAATTCTGACATTCACAGGCATTTCTCCCATATACACAAGGGGCATCCGCAAACCGCAGATGCCCCTTGTTACATATCAAAGTGCAATATATAGTGTTTCTGTATTCATTTAATACAACATATAGAGAAAAGAGGTATTCTATGCGCTCTCAGTTCACTTCGTATGAGCAGCTTCCCATCACTCTGACAGCCGATCATGTCGCTGCTGCGCTGGGCATCTCCCGCGCCAACGCTTACATCCTGCTCCGTTCGGACGGCTTTCCCACGCTCCACATCGGAAAGCGGATGGTCGTTCCTAAAGACCGCTTTCTTCAGTGGATCACGGACAGCGTAAACGGCTAATCTGACATCCTTGATTCAAGAGGTTTCTTTTTCTATACTATTCCCGAAACGACTTGACATCAGGAAGGAGGCAATATGCCAAGCAAACGTTCACACGGCGAGGGTACGCTTCGCCACCGCAGCGATGGTCGCTGGGAATTACGTATGATGGACGGCTACCAGAAAGATGGTTCGCCGCGCTTCAAGACCTTCTATGGCAAGACCCAGAAGGAGGTCAAGCTCAAACTGAAAGAGTATCAGGATGCGCTTATCAGCGGTGTCCAGCTGGACACGATCCTGTACTTTGAGGATTGGGCTGATACATGGTTCGAGGGTCACAGGGATAATATCGCTCCCACGACACAGGAAAGCTACAAATACTGCCTGAAAATGCTCAAAGAGGGATTTTATCATCGCCCCTTGACCGTCATACGCCCCATCGACATCGAAAACTTCCTGAAAGGGATGCGGCGCGATGGCCGCTCGGATTCTTACATCAGCAAGGCACGAGGGATGCTCTACCAGATCTTTCAAAAGGCAGAAGCCAATGACCTTGTGCGCCGCAACCCGGTCCGGCTTGCTGAAAAGATGCGGGCATCCGGTACCGCAAAACGCAAGGAAGCCTTTACCACAGCGGAAGTCGCACACCTGATGAAGGTGCTGCCCGATGACCGCATGGGATTGAGCATTCGGCTTTTACTCGGCACTGGAATGAGAATGCAGGAACTTCTGGCTTTGGAGCCGCAGTTTATTGAAGAAGATGGCTCTGTCATTCACATCCGGCAGGCAGTAAAGGTCGTAAAAGGTACAGTCAGCATTGGCAGTCCGAAATCCAAAGACAGTATCCGGGATATTCCGGTGCCGCTGAATGTCCGCTCATGTGCCATCAAGCTGCGGGATACTACCGACCAGTTCATCTGGGAAAGCCCCAAAACCGGCTTGCCCTGCAACCCCACCCATTTCCGGGATGTGTTCCGCAAATCTCTGGAAGAAGCGGGCGATGTCCGCTTGCTCACACCGCACAGCTGCCGCCACACCTATGTATCGCAGATGCAGGCGTTGGGCGTGGATATCCAGACCATCCAGAGCATCGTAGGCCATGCCGATACCGAGATGACTGAGCATGATCTCCATGTTCAGGAATCCATTCGGCAGAGTGCGATCCAGTTGTTCAGCGAGGCGTTTTCGGCCTGAAAATTGGACGGAACGGCACTAATTAGACCAGATAAAATCTTTGGCATTGTGGTCAAAATTGTGGTCAAAACCAGATGAGGTCAGCCCACAAACAAAAAAATCCAACGGTTTCTAACGTGAAATCGTTGGATTTATGGTCCGAGTGGCGAGAATCGAACTCACGGCCTCTTGAACCCCATTCAAGCGCGCTACCAAAACTGCGCTACACCCGGATATCGACCGTCGCTTCCCTACCGAAGCGTGGCGACAAGAAATATTATACTCAGGTAAGGCCGTTTTGTCAACAGATTTTTCGATTATTTTTGGTTTTTTCTGAGAAAAGTCCGATTTTTACACGGATACGCGCTTTTTTGTTTTTTGCTGTTTTCAGTGTTTTTCTGCTTCTGCGGCGCGCTGTGCGCGGTCGCGTTCCAGCAGCGGGCGCAGATACTGGCCGGTAAAGCTGCCGGGCACGGCGGCCACCTGCTCCGGGGTACCCTCGGCCACGATCTCGCCACCGGCGCTGCCGCCCTCGGGGCCAAGGTCGATGATATGGTCGGCACACTTGATCAGATCCAGATTATGCTCGATGACGATGACCGTATTGCCCACGTCCACCAGTTTTTGCAGCACCTCGATCAAGCGGTGCACATCTGCAATATGCAGGCCGGTGGTGGGTTCGTCCAGAATATACACCGTTTTGCCGGTGCCGCGGCGGGCAAGCTCGTTGGCCAGCTTCACACGCTGCGCCTCGCCGCCGGACAGGGTGGTGGCGCTCTGCCCCAAGGTGACGTAGCCAAGGCCAACGTCCAGCAGCGTTTGCAGCTTGCGGGCGATCTTGGGCTGGTTGGCAAAGAACACCACCGCTTCCTCCACGGTCATGTTCAGCACATCCGCAATGGTCTTTTCCTTATACTTTACTTCCAGCGTTTCGCGGTTGTAGCGCGCGCCCTTGCACACCTCGCAGGGCACATATACATCCGGCAAAAAGTGCATCTCGATCTGCAGAATGCCGTTGCCCTCGCAGGCTTCGCAGCGGCCGCCCTTGACGTTGAAGCTGAACCGCCCCGGGCCGTAGCCGCGCATCTTGGCGTCCTGCGTCTGGGAGAATACGGCGCGGATATCGTTGAACACGCCGGTGTAGGTGGCGGGGTTGGAGCGCGGGGTGCGGCCGATGGGCTGCTGGTCGATGCCGATGACCTTATCCACGAATTCCAGCCCCTCTACCCCATCGCACTTGCCTGCGCGGGAGCGGGCACCGTTCAGCTCGCTGGCCAGCGTTTTGTACAGGATCTCGTTGATCAGGCTAGACTTGCCCGAGCCGGAAATGCCGGTGACGCAGATGAACTCTCCCAGCGGGAAGCTGACATCGATGTTGCGCAGATTATTTTCGCGCGCACCCTTCACCGTGAGGAAATTGCCGTTGCCAGGGCGGCGGGTCTGCGGCACCTCGATGCGCTTGCGGCCCGACAGATAGTCGCCGGTGATGCTGCGCTTGGCCTTGCAGATATCCTTTACGCTGCCTGCGGCTACGATCTCGCCGCCGTGCACGCCGGCACCGGGGCCTACGTCCACGATATAGTCCGCGCTGCGCATGGTGTCCTCGTCGTGCTCCACCACGATGACCGTGTTGCCCAGATCCCGCAGGTTTTTCAGGGTAGCAATGAGCTTGTCGTTGTCCCGCTGATGCAGGCCGATGGAAGGCTCGTCCAGCACATAGAGCACCCCGGACAGGGCGCTGCCGATCTGGGTGGTCAGACGGATGCGCTGGCTCTCGCCGCCGGACAGCGTGCCCGCCGCCCGGGCAAGCGTGAGATAATCCAGACCCACACTCTGCAAGAATTGCAGGCGGTTCTTGATCTCCTTCATGATCTGGCCGCCGATCTGCTGCTGCTTTTCGGTGAGGGTCGGTTTGTTTGATAAATTCCAGCTCGTCCCGGATGGACATTTCACAGAACTGGCTGATGTTCTTATCCCCGATGGTCACGGCAAGCACCACCGGCTTCAGGCGCTGACCGTGGCAGTCCGGGCACTCCACGCCGGACATAAAGCTGCCGATCTCTTCCTTCATCCACTCGCTGTTGGTCTCGCGGAAGCGGCGCTCCAGATTTTCCACGATGCCCTCAAAGGTGTTGTAGTACACCCCGCTGCCGAACTCGTTGGTGCGGTGCATCTCGATCTTTTCGCCGTTGGTACCGTAGAGCAGGGCGTTCACCGCCTCGGTGCTCATCTCCTTGATGGGCGTATCCAGCGTAAAGCCGTATTTTTTACCAAGGCCAAGGTAGTACATCTCGCTCACAGAGCCTTCAGCGTAGTACCAGCCGCTGGCCTTGATGGCACCCTCCCGGATGGAAAGGCTGCGGTTGGGCAGGATGCGATCCTCATCTACCCGCATAAAGGTGCCAAGGCCGGTGCATTTTTCGCAGGCGCCCAGCGGGTTATTGAAGGAGAACAACCGGGGCGACAGGTCGCTGATGGAAATGCCGTGCTCCGGGCAGGCAAAGTTCTGACTGAAGGTCATACACTCGCCGCCGATGACATCCACCTCGGCCACACCGCCGGTAAGCGCCAGCGCCGTTTCCAGCGAATCGGCCAGACGGCTGCGGATGCCCTTGCGCAGGGCAAGGCGATCCACCACGATCTCCACCGTGTGCTTGATGTTCTTCTCCAGACTGATCTCCTCGTCCAGATCATACAGGTTGCCGTCAATTTTCACGCGGGCGTAACCGGCGCGGCGGGCGGCGTCCAGCTCCTTCTGCTGGGTGCCCTTGCGTTGACGTACCACTGGGGCTAAAATCTGGAACTTGGTGCCCTCTTCCAGCTTGAGGACAGCATCTACCATCTCGTCTACGGTCTGCTGGCTGATGACCCGCCCGCAAACCGGGCAGTGCGGCACGCCGATGCGGGCGTATAGCAGACGCAGATAATCGTAGATCTCAGTCACGGTGCCCACAGTGGAGCGTGGGTTGTGGCTGGTGGTCTTTTGGTCGATGGAAATGGCCGGCGAAAGACCGGTGATCTCGTCCACGTCCGGCTTATCCATCCGACCCAGAAACATCCGGGCGTAGCTGGAAAGGCTTTCCACGTAGCGGCGCTGACCATCGGCGTAGATGGTGTCGAAGGCCAGACTGGACTTGCCCGAGCCGGAAAGGCCGGTCATGACGATCAGCTTTTCCCGCGGGAGAGTCAGGTTGATATTTTTCAGGTTGTGCTCGCGGGCACCCTTGATGATGATTTTATCGTTTGCCAAGGTATTTTCTCCCTTTTCGTTGTGTCTGTGCATGGTTCTGTTTGCGCTCGGTCTCGGCGGCAGAGTCCACGGTGGGGTTCTCGCCCCGGCGCAGACGGTCAATCTGATCCCGCAGGAAGGCTGCGTGCTCAAATTCCAGCAGCTTCGCAGCCTCCTTCATCTCCCGGGTCAGGCGCTCAATGGCGGCTTCCCGCTCCATTTTGCCCATGCGGCGGGTGTTGCGCTTGGCGTTTTCGGCCTTATCGCTGATCTCAATGCTGTCCGCAATGGCCTTGACGATGGTTTTGGGCACGATGCCGTGTTCCTCATTATAGGCCATCTGGATGGCGCGGCGGCGCTCGGTCTCGGTGATGGCGCGCTCCATGCTGTCGGTCACCACATCGGCGTACATGATGACCATGCCCTCCGCGTTGCGGGCGGCGCGGCCGATGGTCTGGATCAGGCTGGTCTCGCTGCGCAGAAAGCCCTCCTTGTCGGCATCCAGAATGGCCACAAGGCTCACCTCCGGCAGATCCAGACCTTCGCGCAGCAGGTTGATGCCCACCACCACGTCGATACTGCCCAGACGCAGATCCTTAATGATTTCCATGCGCTCGAAGGTATCCACCTCGTGGTGCATATACTTGACCTTGATCCCCTGCTCAGTGAGGTAATCGGTGAGATCCTCGGCCATCTTTTTGGTCAGGGTGGTCACAAGCACCCGCTCCTGCCGCTGGATGCGGGCGTTGATCTCGCCCAGCAGGTCCACCACCTGCCCTTCCACCGGACGCACCGAGATGACCGGGTCTAAAAGACCCGTGGGACGGATGACCTGCTGCGCCACCTGTGAGCTGTTCCGGCGCTCGTACTCGCCGGGGGTGGCGGAGACAAAGATCATCTGGTTGAGTTTGGACTCCACCTCCTCAAATTTCAGGGGGCGGTTATCGAAGGCGGACGGCAGACGGAAGCCATACTCCACCAGCGTTTTTTTGCGGGCGTAGTCGCCGCCGTACATGGCGCGCACCTGCGGCAGGGTAACGTGGCTCTCGTCCACGAAGAGCAGAAAATCCTCCGGGAAATAATCCAGCAGGGTGGTGGGCATACTGCCCGGCGCACGACCGGACAGCACTGCCGAGTAGTTTTCGATGCCCTTGCAGATACCCACCTCGTTCAGCATCTCGATATCGTAGTTAGTGCGCTGGGCAATGCGCTGGGCTTCGATCAGCTTGCCCTCGGCGGTGAACTGTTTGACCTGCGCATCGCACTCGGCGCGGATCTTTTCCAGCGCAGCGGCCTTTTTTTCCGCGCTGACGATATAGTGGCTGGCCGGGAAGATGGCAACGTGCTTGACCACGTTCTGCTTGGAGCCGGTCAGGGGGTTGAACTCGGTAATGCGGTCGATCTCGTCCCCGAAGAACTCCACCCGGATGGCAAGCTCGCTCATATAAGCCAGATAAATGTCCACCGTGTCGCCATGTACCCGGAACTTATTGCGCACAAAATTCACGTCGTTTCGCTCGTATTGCAGGGTGACCAGCTTTTTGCACAGCTCGTCCCGCTCCATTTGCATCCCGGGGCGCAGACTGATGACCATGCTGCGGTAGTCGATGGGGTCGCCCAGCGAGTAGATACAGGATACCGATGCCACAATAATGACGTCCCGCCGCTCGGAAAGCGCCGCCGTAGCTGAGTGGCGCAGACGGTCGATCTCGTCGTTGATAGCGCTGTCCTTTTCAATATAGGTATCGGTGCTGGGAATGTAGGCCTCCGGCTGGTAGTAGTCGTAGTAGCTGACGAAGTACTCCACCGCATTGTTGGGGAAAAACGAGCGGAACTCGGTACACAGCTGTGCCGCCAGCGTTTTGTTGTGCGCCAGCACCAGCGTGGGGCGGTTGCACTGGGCAATGACGTTGGCCATGGTAAAGGTTTTGCCGCTGCCGGTCACGCCCAGCAGGGTCTGGCAGCGGTCACCCCGCTGCCCCCCCTCCACCAGCTGCGCGATCGCCTGAGGCTGGTCACCGGTGGGGGCATAGTTCGACACCAGTTCAAATTTTTCCTCTGCCATCGTTTTCTCCCTTCCGTGCATATAACCACAATCCGTTGTTGCTTCAAGTTGTATTATAGCACGCACATTTTATAATGTAAACAGTTTTTTGTTTTACGGCCAGAACAGCGTGCCGGTCTTGAAATCGTAGATAGGCAGGCGGTTGGCGTCCCGCATGGAAAAATACTCGGTGTCGGTCAGGATAAAGTGGTCCAGCAGGTGCACATTTACCAGCCCCAGCGCCCGGGCAATGCTGCCGGTGGCGTCCATGTCCTCCAGCGAGGGCAGCGCCACCCCGTTGGGGTGGTTGTGGCAGAGCACCACGGCGTCCGTGCCGCCCTTGATGGCGGCTGCTACCACATTTTTGATATCCAGACTGACCCGGTCGGAGGTGCCCTCCCGCAGCCAGACGGCGGCGCGCACCCGCTTGCGGCTGTCCAGACTGACCAGCATGGCGCGCTCGTAGTCCGACCACGCAAACTTTGCCATCAGATAGCTGCCCATCTGCTCGGTAGTCTTGATGCAGCGGGTTGTGCTGGTGCGGCTGCGGCCATAGTACCGGCTGATCTGGGGCAGCAGATGCAGCATCCGGGCAGTAGAGGGGCCTACGCCCTCCACGGTGCACAGTTCCTCCTCACTGGCCTCCAGCACCGCCGCAAAATCCCCGAACCGATCGATCAGGTCGTGGGCGATACCGTTGGCACATATTCCAGCGCCTCGTGCTCGGCCAGACTGTCCAGCCCGTAGCTTTGCACCCGCTCCCGCATCCGCTGGCGATGTCCCTTGTGCCGTTTATTCTCTGCCATGGCGGTACTCCTTTTTCTATGTTCTCTCCTTATAGTACCCATTTTGCGGCGCAAACACAAGCGTTCTGCAAAAATAACCCGGATTTTGCACCGGAATGCGCGTTGACTTCCCGCCCCGCCTGTATTACTATAAAAGCATGATTCTGACAAAAACGATGAGGATAGCTTTATGAAACAATTTACTGCCACCGCCAACGATGACGGCGTGCGTCTTTCGCGCTTTGTGCAGAGCGTGACCCGCGATTTTCCCACCAGCCTGCTGTACAAGAGTTTCCGCAACAAGCGGGTGAAGGTGAACGGCAAAAAGGCCGCACCGGCGTACCGTTTGCAGGCGGGAGACCTGATCGAGTTGTACATCAACGACGAGTTCTTCCCGCCGGAGGGCGCAAAGCCGGTGCAGAAGGCTGCCCCCAAAAAGCAGCCCAATCAGCCCAAGGTAACGGTCATCTACGAGGACGAGAACCTTGCAGTGCTGTACAAGCCCACCCATCTGCTGTGCCACAGCGACCGCACCGGAGACGCCAATCTGGTGGATGCCTTTACCCAGTATCTGACCCAGAAGGGCGAATACGACCCCCACGGTGAAAACCGCTTCAAGCCCGGCATCTGCAACCGGCTGGACCGCGGCACCGAAGGGCTGGTGATCGCCGCCAAGAACTACGCCGCCCTGCGGGACATGAACGAGATCATCCGTACCGATCTGCTGAAGAAGGAGTACTACACCATCACGGTGGGCATTCCGCAGTCCGGGCGGTTCACCGCATGGTGGGAGCACGATGAGAAGAACAACAAGGTCAGCATACACGCCCATCAATCGCAGGACGAGCGCCGCAAGCAGATCATTACGGACGTGGACGTGCTGCGCACCGCAGGCCCCTTTGCCCTGTGCAAGATCGGCCTTGTCACCGGGCGCACCCACCAGATCCGCGCCCATCTGGCCTATCTGGGCAAGCCGGTGCTGGGCGATATCAAATACGGCAACCGCAAGATGAACGAGCGCACCGGCACAAAAACGCAGGCGCTGTGCGCGGTACGCATCAGCTTTCTGGATGTGCCGGAGGAAAACACCCTGCACTACCTCTCCGGCAAGGTCATCAAGCTGAAAGACCCCCAGATCCTGCAGCAGTTTGATGCGCTGGATAAAAGCAAAAACGCATAACAATAAGACCGCTGTTTGCAACAACTGCAAGCAGCGGTCTGTTTTTTGCGCTATTTTCTTTTTTGCCCTGTTCACGCCCGGCCGGGCAGCCAGACCGTTGTTTTTGCTCCGCAGGGGGTGTTCTGCCCGAACACTGCCATGCCGCCATGGGCGGCGGCGATCTGCTGCACTACATACAGGCCAAGGATATGAGGCGCATTTTCGGCAGGCTCGGCAGCGTTCAGTGCCACCAGAACGGCAGCCGGATAGCCGATGCCGTCATCTGCCACGGTCAGGCAGAAGCGCTCCCCTGCCCGCCGGGTGTGCACGGTAATGTTCACCGGCTTCGGGTTATGCCGGACGCTGTTGTTCAGCAGGTTTTCCAGCAGCCGTGCCAGCAGCGCCTCATCCACCGAAAGCACGGTCTGCTCTGCTGGTTCTTCCTGTTCCAGTGTGATCTCGCAGTGCTCTGCCAGCGGGCTTTCGCAGAACTGCGCCACCAGCTGTCGGAACAGCGGTCCTGCCCGGAGGTCTTTCCGGCGCAGGGGTTGGGCACCGTATTCCAGCTTACTGGTCAGGTTCAGGTCATCAATGAGGGTGCGCAGCTTTTCGCACTGGGTGCGGATACCGGTCGCTTTCTGCCGGGAGCTGTCCGGCAAAAGTGCATCCTGTTCCAACTGCTCCGCCCAGCCTAAGATCAGCGCCAGCGGGGTGCGCACGTCATGGCTGACTCCTGCGATCCACTGGGTGCGGGCGTTGTCCCGCCGGGAAAGCATCTCATTTTTGGCTTGCAGCTGCGCCCCGGTCTGGTTCAGCTTTTCTGCCAGTTCCCCAGCAAAACCATCCGTAGGCAGTTGAACGGTCTGCCCCTGCGCCAGTGCTTCCAGACCGTTTGCCACGGTCTCCAGCCGCTTTGCCCCCCGCCAGCTCAGCCAGAAGCAGAGAACCAGACCCAGCAGCAGCATTCCCAGCGCTGCTGCCGGGAGCACCCGCACCATGCTCAGGGCAAAGTCCGGTGAGCTGTAAATGCTGTACTTCCACAGGCTCCCCTTTGGCAGCCCGATGACGAACAGTCCGTAGGGTTCTGTCCAGCAGAACACCGGGTAATCTGCCAGATACCAGCGGGCAAATCTGGCGATATCGCCGGGAGTGTAGGCATGGTTCAGCTCCTGCGGCAGGCCGTAGCTCCAGCGGATGTTTCCCACATCGTCCAGCACCATCGCCCACTCGTAGCCGTTCATCCACTCCTGCGGGGTGCGTTCTGTCCCAAAGGCAAGCCCTTCGGCGGTCTCCAACATGGAATCCGCGATCTCGCTGGATGAATACTCCCGCTGCGGCAG
>OGJM01000886.1_pt1 | contig 11126 bp, 8 predicted proteins | sample 1572281 | NCBI WGS metagenome assembly OGJM01 (sample SAMEA2582147, study PRJEB24529) | metagenome | reverse complement strand
TTCGAAGACAAATTTCACCACGCCCTCGTAGCCTTCAGAAGGCATTAACACTTTTGAACGTCCCGGCAGCGTACAACCGCCGCCTGCCATGTAGACTTCGATTTCCGCGTCGTCGTTATCAGGGATGATGTCCCAGGTGACCCACGGCACACCGGTACCGGTATTTTTGCCGGTATTCACTTCGTCAAAAATCTCGACCGCGTTATGGCGCAGCGGCGCTTTTACCGTGGCGTCTTCAACGGCCTGTTTCAGGATGCTTTGCAGTTCGCCCAGCAGCGGAAAACGGGAGCCGACCTTCACAAAGAACATAATCTCGCCGGTGTCCTGACAGGCCGGACGGTTCAGGTCGATAGCTTTCTGCATGTTGTCAAACATGGTGTGGTAGATGATTTTACCCATCGGCGAAGTTTCGCCTTCACGCAGCTGTGTTAATTTATCTACGACGTCGTCAGGCATGCGGGTAGAAATCATGGCGGTAAAATCGGCGACAATGTTTGTCAGCGTAGTTATCGCATTTTGGTTATTTTGATTGCTCATCTTGTTAACTCCAGTTCTTTTATTTATCTGGAAATAAATTCTCCGCCACAAACTACCACTAAAAATGTGGGTTTATATTATTTGCCACTGTGAATATCCAATTAACAGATCGTGAATGATGTTCAGATAAGCAATAAAAATTGCGCAAAGGCAGGGTTTAATACGCATGAGGGAATTACACTGCGGTTAACAACTTTACGGATATACCTATCATGCTGAACACGTATCCCCTCGCGAAAGACCTGCAGGTCCTGGTTGAAATTGTTCATAGCGGCAGCTTCAGTGCCGCCGCCGCGGCGCTGGGCCAAACACCCGCGTTTGTGACGAAACGCATTCAGATCCTTGAGTCCACGCTGGGGACGACGCTGCTAAGCCGCTCCGCGCGCGGCGTGATACTCACGGAGAGTGGTCAACGTTGTTATGAACATGCGCAGGCTATTCTTGCGGGCTATCAGCATCTGGTCGATGACGTCACGCAACTCAAAACGCGCCCGGCAGGGATGATTCGTATCGGCTGTAGCTTTGGCTTTGGGCGCAGTTATATTGCACCGGCTATTACCGAACTGATGCATAGCTATCCTGAATTACAGGTGCATTTTGAACTTTATGATCGGCAAATTGATTTGGCGCAGGATAATATCGATTTGGATATTCGTATTAATGACGAGATTCCGGATTATTATATTGCGCATTTGTTAACGAAAAATAGAAGAATATTATGTGCAGCGCCGACGTATTTACAAAAATACGGTGAGCCGACAACGCTGCAGGAATTAAGTCGTCATGATTGCCTGGTCACTAAAGAACGCGATATGACCCACGGGGTGTGGGAGCTGGATAACGGCCAGGAGAAAAAGTCGGTCAAGGTGGCGGGACATCTTTCCTCTAACAGCGGCGAGATTGTGTTGCAGTGGGCGCTACAGGGAAAAGGGATTATGCTGCGTTCCGAATGGGACCTGCAGCCGTTTCTGGCAAGCGGTGAACTGGTGCGCGTGCTGCCGGACTATGCGCAAAGCGCCAATATCTGGGCGGTTTATCAGGAGCCGCTGTATCGCAGCGTGAAGCTTCGGGTGTGCGTGGAGTTTCTGGCGACGTGGTGCCAGAACCGATTAGGCAAACCGGTAGAGGGGTATCACATTCCCCACGCCGGATAAGACGCTGTTGCGTCGCTATCCGACATTAAAATCACTCTGGGTCTCTTTCGCGTTTTTTCTTCAGCTTGGTCCAGATCTTTGGCTCCTGACGACGCCACAGACGCTGAATGTTGTCATGGTGGCGTAACAGAATTAAGCACGACAGCATGGACACCGGGAAAGTGAACTGGGGATTGAACCACCAGACGTAAAAGGGGGCGATCAGCGCGCTGACGATAGCGCCTAATGATGAATAGCCGCTTAATAAGACGGTCAGCAGCCAGGTTCCGGCCATCACGCCGGTTAAGTCCCAACCAATCGGCGCAATTGCGCCAAAGGCGGTGGCAACGCCTTTCCCACCTTTAAAGCCGAAGAAGACCGGCCAAATGTGACCCAGACAGGCGGCGATCGCGATCAATCCCAGCCAGAAGGGGCTAATGCCTAGCACATAGGCACCCCAGACGGGTAACATACCTTTCAGGACGTCGAAAATTAGCACCGCGACGGCGGCTCCTTTGCCACCGATGCGCAATACGTTTGTCGCGCCCGGATTCCCAGATCCGCTGTCACGCGGGTCCGGTAATCCAGCAAGGCGGCATACCAGAATAGCACTGGAAATTGAGCCACAGAGGTACGCGAAGATAATCACTCCAGGCGCGATTGCACTCATAAGCTGTTCCGTTTTGAAAATGTCGTGTAAAACGCTACTTCTGTGGATAATACGCATATTTCGCCGGAAGTGGTATCCGGGTTAGCCAAAAAGCAGGCAGGTCGTGATGGATATTGTATTTATAGAGCAACTTTCTGTAATCACCACTATTGGTGTTTACGACTGGGAACAAACGATCGAACAACAGTTGGTGTTCGATATCGAAATGGCGTGGGACAACCGTAAATCGGCTAAAAGCGATGATGTGGCTGATTGCCTGAGCTATGCTGATATTGCTCAAACGGTTGTTAATCATGTGGAAGGCGGGCGCTTTGCGCTGGTCGAACGCGTGGCGGAAGAAGTGGCGGATCTGCTGCTGAGCCGTTTTAATTCTCCATGGGTGCGGATCAAACTCAGTAAACCTGGCGCGGTTGCCCGTGCGGCGAACGTCGGGGTTATCATTGAGCGTGGCAATAATCTGAAAGAAAATAATTAACTTAATAATATCTAAACCAAACGGGTATAAAAGGGTCTTTATGTCGGCTCGTTTTCGCCGTGGTTTCTCTATCTAGAGGTTCATTAATGAGTGATATGCACTCGCTGCTGGTGGCGGCAATTTTGGGTGTGGTCGAAGGATTGACGGAGTTTTTACCCGTTTCCAGTACCGGCCATATGATTATTGTTGGCCACTTGTTGGGTTTTGAGGGTGACACCGCAAAAACATTTGAGGTGGTAATCCAGTTGGGCTCTATCCTGGCGGTCGTGGTGATGTTCTGGCGACGCCTGTTTGGCCTGATTGGCATTCACTTCGGTAAGGTCCCACATGAAGGCACTGGCAAAGGTCGGCTGACGCTGGGCCATATCCTGTTGGGGATGGTTCCTGCCGTCGTACTGGGACTGATTTTCCACGACATCATCAAATCGCTGTTTAACCCGATCAACGTGATGTATGCGCTGGTGGTAGGGGGCGTGCTGCTGATTGCCGCAGAATGCCTGAAGCCGAAAGAGCCGCGTGCGCCGGGTCTGGATGATATGACTTATCGCCAGGCGTTTATGATTGGCTGTTTCCAGTGTCTGGCGCTGTGGCCGGGTTTTTCTCGTTCCGGGGCGACGATTTCTGGCGGTATGCTGATGGGAGTAAGCCGTTACGCGGCCTCCGAATTCTCCTTCCTGCTGGCCGTGCCGATGATGATGGGCGCAACGGCGCTGGATCTCTACAAAAGCTGGACGTTCCTCAGCGCATCAGATATTCCGATGTTTGCAGTTGGTTTCGTGACGGCGTTTATCGTGGCGTTGGTGGCGATCAAAACCTTCCTACAGCTGATTAAGCGCATCTCGTTTATTCCGTTTGCGATTTACCGCTTTATTGTGGCGGCTGCCGTTTACGTCGTGTTCTTCTGATTTTACTAGCTTGCCGGATAGCGGCGTTAACGCTTATCCGGCAATGCACTGTCTACGCTTTCGGGCAACGTTGTTCTTTCCAGTCGGCTACCGCCGCGATACGACGCCGGGTCAGTTCCTCGCGAATAGCCTGACCTTTGAATCCCGCCTCAACGACGTCTTTCGTTGGTACCGCCTGCGCAACCTGCCAGGCTTCACGCAACAGCCTGCCTTGCGGATAATCCGCCGCTTCAAAACCGGTTCGCCCACGCACGTCGGCCTCGCTGGTCAGGGCGATTTGCTCCACGCGCTGCGGTTTGCGCCAGGCATCGATGGAATCAAACAGCTTAACGATGGTTTTCGGCTGCAGGATCGGGAAGGTATGAATGAGGTCGTGGAACTCGGCTACCAGTTTGGCTAAATCACGGATGTCATTCGGCACGCGCAGGCGTTGGCACAGTTGCTCGACCAGCTTCACGCCAGCCGGACCGTGACCGTGGTGGCGTGGCCACAGCGCTTTTGGCGTCAATGCCTTGCCAAGATCGTGGCACAGCGTGGCGAAACGCACGTCGACCTCCGGACTTAACATGGCCGCCATCGACAGCGTCATCAGCGTGTGAATACCTGTATCAATTTCCGGATGCCATTGCGCGGGCGCGGGAACGCCAAACAGAGCATCTACTTCCGGAAACAGGACGTGCAGTGCGCCGCAGTCGCGCAGGACCTGAAAAAATACCTGTGGGTTGCGGGTGGTTAAAGCACCTTCTGTTTCTTTCCACACCCGCTCTGGCGTCAGGTGCTCCAGTTCCCCTGCGGCGTTCATATCGCGCATCAGCGTCATGGTTTCTTCAGCGATACGAAAACCGAGGTGCGCATAGCGGGCAGCAAAGCGCGCCACGCGCAGCACGCGCAATGGATCTTCGCTAAAGGCGGGGGACACATGGCGTAGCAGACGGTTTTCCAGATCATCGCGTCCGTTATACGGATCGATAATCTCGCCGTCGTCATCGCGGGCCATTGCGTTGATGGTCAGATCGCGACGCTGAAGATCAGCCTCCAGCGTTACATCCGGCGCGGCGTAGCAGGTGAATCCGGTATACCCCGAGCCTGATTTGCGTTCGGTACGCGCCAGCGCATACTCTTCCCGGGTTTGCGGATGCAGAAACACGGGAAAATCGCGGCCTACCTGCTGGTAGCCCGCGTCGAGCATCTCTTGCGGCGTGGCGCCGACAACAACCCAATCTTTATCTTTAATCGGTAGCCCTAATAACGCATCCCGAACAGCACCACCGACCAGATAAATCTTCACGCCACTTTCCTTTTGAAATTATGATCCCTTAATCATATGTCAGTGCGGCGGAGAAGGCGATTCAGTTCATCCAGCGATCTTTGCGTTTACGGCTGGGGATCATGTGTGGCAGAAACAAGCCAAAAGATGAAACAAGTCCAAGGACGCCGCCGCCATACATAAACCACTGCATGATGATGGTGCGCTGTTTGTCATCAAGCTGAAGGTTGGCTGCGCTGACCTTCTTTTGCGCCACGATAAGCTCGTTCCTCAGCTTCTGGTTTTCTTGTTTCAGCCCGTCGATTACGCTGTCGCTTTGCGACACTTTTTGCTGCATATCGGCGGTGCGCTGATTCCACGTGGTGTCGATATTATTGAGCTTATCGGTCAAGGTCTTGACCTGGTTTTCCAGATCGGGAACGCGGGTACGCAGGCTCGGCGTACTGTTCAGCTCTTTCAGTGGGATCCAGGCGGTACGTCCGGTGCTGTCTTTCACCTGGGCGTAGTTGGTATTGGCATCGGTCTGTAATAGCGTGACTTCCTCGCCGGCGTTAACCGTACCCACGAGGCGATAATTATCTCCCGGACCGCTGCGGACCCAGGTGTTCAGTTCGTCAGAAACATAGCGCTTTTCTTCGGCATGAGAGACTGCAGTGGCGCTAAGTGCGAGTAAAGTTAATCCAATCAGGCGTAATTTTGGCATCAGGCTGTCGTTATTGTCATAGAAAGTGGAACGATAGTAGTGGCATCAGTGTCTCTACGCAAAGCATTCGACATCAATCGGAATCATCTGTGTCCTTTTTGCCACCACTCAAAACTTTTACGCCCGTCAAATTGCTCGTTGCATGGCAATTTGGCGCAAAATACTATCTACTGACCATAAAGAACGAGCTTAGTTCGCAGTCAGTTTTCTCAACTGTGACATAACCCATAAGTACAAGACCATGGCCCAGGAAATCGAATTAAAATTTATCGTCAATAGTGACGCTGTAGATGCGCTACGTGAACGTCTGAATACGCTGGGGGGAGAGCATCATGCGCCCAGCCAGTTGCTGAATATCTACTACGAAACGCCGGATGCGTGGCTGCGTGGTCACGATATGGGGCTGCGTATTCGCGGTGAGAACGGTCATTACGAAATGACCATGAAAATTGCCGGACGAGTGACGGGCGGCCTGCATCAGCGGCCGGAGTTTAACGTTGCGCTGAACGCGCCAGAGTTGGATCTCTCCCTGTTTCCAACGGAAGTCTGGCCTGATGGCGAACTGCCCGCTGAACTTGCCTCTCAGGTACAGCCGCTCTTCAGCACCGATTTTTACCGTGAGAAATGGCACCTTGATATCGACGGTAGCCGCATTGAAATGGCCCTCGATCTCGGGGAAGTGAAAGCGGGCGAGTTGGCTGAACCTATCTGTGAGCTTGAACTGGAGCTGTTAAGCGGCGATACCCGAGCAGTATTGAAGCTGGCAAACCAGCTGGTATCGCAAACCGGTTTACGCCAGGGCAGCCTGAGTAAAGCGGCGCGCGGCTATCATCTGGCTCAGGGGAATGCACCGCGTGAACTCAAACCGACGCGCATTTTGAAGGTTCCGGCAAAAGCGAGTATTGAGCAAGGGCTGGAAGCGGCGCTGGAGCTGGCATTATCACAGTGGCAGTACCATGAAGAGCTGTGGGTGCGCGGCGTCAAAGGGGCGAAAGCCGAGGTGCTGGCTGCGATGGGCCTGGTGCGTCACATTCTGATGCTGTTTGGCGGTAATGTGCCGCGAAAAGCGAGTGCTCACTTACGTGATTTGCTGACCCAGTCGGAAGCGATCATTGCGTCTGACGTTTCTGCCGTTTCCGCGGTTTACAGCACGCAAACGGCGATGACCAAGCTGGCGCTGACCGAATGGCTGGTGACCAAAGGGTGGCAGCCGTTCCTTGATGCGAAGGCGCAGGGTAAAATAGCCGACTCCTTTAAGCGTTTCTCAGATACCCATCTCTCGCGCCATGCTGCTGAACTGAAAACAGCTTTTGCTCAGCCGCTGGGCGATCAGTACGCCGATCAGCTTCCGCGCCTGACGCGCAACATTGATAGCATGCTGATGCTGGCGGGATACTACGACGAAAATGTCGCATCGGAATGGATCGCCACCTGGCAGGGTTTACGTCACGCCATTGCGGCTAACCAATACATTGAAATTGAACACTTCCGCAACGAGGCGATTGCTTTGGAACCGTTCTGGCTGCACAGCGGAAAACGATAATCAGGGTGAGGCCGGGATGCCTGATGGCGCTGCGCTTATCAGGCCTACGCGATGGGCGGAAGCGTCATGCAGGCTGGATAAGGCAACATGCCGCTGCCCGGTACTATTCAAAGGATAATCCATAAATGAAGCAGCTCTCTTCACCGTTACAGCAGTACTGGCCGACCGTTGTTGAGCGGCTGCCAGCAGCAATATCTGAGTCCTCGCTTAGTATTCAGGCGAAGTCAGTGCTTACATTCAGTGATTTTTTTCGCGACAGCATTATTGCCCATCCCGAATGGCTGGTCGAACTGGAAAGCACGCCACCCGGGGCGGATGAATGGCAACACTATGCTGATTGGTTACAGCAAGCATTGGTCGACGTTAGCGATGAAAACACGCTGATGCGTGAGCTGCGCCTGTTTCGCCGTCGCATCATGGTGCGTATCGCCTGGGCGCAGACGCTGTCGCTGGTGACGGAAGAGAGTATCTTGCAGCAGCTAAGCCATTTGGCTGAAACGTTGATCGTCGCCGCGCGTGACTGGTTATACGCCGCCTGCTGTCGTGAATGGGGTACGCCCTGTAATCCACAAGGTGTTGCGCAACCGCTGCTGATTTTAGGCATGGGGAAACTGGGCGGCGGCGAACTGAATTTTTCCTCTGATATCGATCTGATTTTTGCCTGGCCGGAGCACGGCAGTACGCAGGGCGGACGTCGCGAGCTGGATAACGCCCAGTTCTTTACCCGTATGGGCCAGCGGCTTATCAAAGTGCTGGATCAGCCCACAATGGATGGATTTGTCTATCGGGTAGATATGCGTTTACGCCCGTTTGGCGACAGCGGCCCGCTGGTGCTGAGCTTCTCCGCGCTGGAAGATTATTACCAGGAACAAGGGCGCGACTGGGAACGCTATGCGATGGTCAAGGCCCGCATTATGGGCGATTGCGACGGTACTTACGTCAGTGAGCTTCGCGCTATGCTGCGGCCTTTTGTTTTCCGCCGCTATATTGATTTCAGCGTGATCCAGTCTCTGCGTAACATGAAAGGAATGATTGCCCGCGAAGTGCGCCGCCGTGGTCTGAAAGACAACATTAAGTTGGGCGCGGGCGGTATTCGTGAAATCGAATTTATCGTGCAGGTATTCCAGCTTATTCGCGGTGGGCGCGAGCCGTCATTGCAATCCCGCTCGCTGTTACCCACGCTCAGCGCCATCAATGCGTTGCACCTGCTGTCAGACACCGACGCGGAACAACTGCGCGCAGCCTATCTCTATTTACGTCGTCTGGAGAACCTGCTGCAAAGTATCAATGATGAGCAGACCCAGACGTTGCCTGGCGATGAACTGAATCGCGCGCGGCTGGCGTGGGGGATGAACGTCGATGACTGGCAGCAGCTAACCGATGTGCTGGCCAGTCATATGGACAACGTGCGCCGGGTGTTTAACGAGTTGATTGGCGATGACGAAGCAGAAACCCAGGAAGAGTCGCTCTCAGAACAGTGGCGTGAACTGTGGCAGGACGCATTACAGGAAGATGACACCTCGCCGGTGCTGACGCATCTGGCGGATGACGATCGCCGGCGCGTGCTGTCTCTGATCGCCGATTTTCGCAAAGAGCTGGATAAACGCACCATTGGCCCACGCGGACGCCAGGTGCTGGATCACTTAATGCCACATCTGCTGAGCGATGTCTGTTCGCGTGACGACGCCTCAGTCCCACTGTCGCGCATCACACCGCTGCTGGTAGGCATTGTGACCCGTACGACCTATCTGGAGCTGCTGAGCGAATTCCCCGGAGCGCTTAAGCATCTGATTTCGTTATGTGCCGCCTCGCCGATGATCGCCAGCCAGCTGGCGCGGTATCCGCTGTTGCTCGATGAACTGCTGGATCCGAACACCCTGTATCAACCCACTGCGACGGATGCCTACCGTGATGAACTGCGTCAGTATTTGCTGCGCGTGCCGGAAGATGACGAAGAGCAGCAGTTGGAAGCGCTGCGTCAGTTTAAGCAAACGCAGTTGCTGCGCATTGCCGCGGCAGATATCGCTGGTACGCTGCCGGTGATGAAGGTGAGCGACCACTTAACCTGGCTGGCGGAAGCTATTATTGATGCGGTAGTCCAGCACGCGTGGATGCAGATGGTCGCTCGCTACGGGCAACCCACTCATCTTGACGAGCGCGAGGGGCGCGGTTTTGCCGTCGTCGGGTATGGCAAACTGGGCGGCTGGGAGCTGGGCTACAGTTCGGATCTTGATTTGATCTTCCTGCATGACTGTCCTATGGACGTGATGACGGATGGTGAGCGTGAGATTGACGGGCGACAGTTCTATTTGCGTCTGTCGCAGCGCATTATGCACCTTTTCAGCACCCGCACCTCATCCGGTATTTTGTATGAAGTGGATGCGCGGTTGCGTCCGTCCGGCGCGGCGGGAATGCTGGTGACCTCAACCGAGGCTTTCGCTGATTACCAGCGCAACGAAGCCTGGACGTGGGAGCATCAAGCGCTGGGGCGCGCTCGAGTGGTGTACGGCGACCCACGGTTGACCTCTCAGTTTGATGCGATTCGGCGCGATATCATGACCCTCGTCCGCGATGCGAAAACCTTGCAGACCGATGTGCGCGAAATGCGTGAGAAAATGCGGGCCCATTTGGGCAATAAGCATCGCGATCGTTTTGATATCAAAGCGGATGAAGGCGGCATCACCGACATTGAGTTTATTACGCAATACCTGGTGCTGCGCTATGCGCATGAAAAACCGAAGCTGACGCGCTGGTCGGATAACGTGCGCATTCTGGAGTTACTGGCGCAAAACGACATTATGGATGAGCAGGAAGCGCTGGCGCTTACCCGTGCTTATACGACGCTGCGCGATGAACTTCATCATCTTGCATTGCAGGAACTTCCGGGCCATGTGGCGCCGGAGCACTTCGACGCTGAACGTACGCTGGTGCGTGACAGCTGGCAGAAGTGGCTGGTTGCCGAGTGAAGTGTGCTATTATCGCGCGCAAATTTTAAGACCCTCAGAGAATCTCTCAGGAGACAGGAATGAAAGTAACGCTGCCAGAGTTTGAACGTGCAGGAGTCATGGTTGTCGGTGATGTGATGCTAGATCTCTACTGGTACGGTCCTACCAGCCGTATTTCACCTGAAGCGCCGGTTCCGGTGGTGAAGGTTGATACCATTGAAGAACGTCCCGGTGGCGCAGCAAACGTGGCGATGAACATTGCCTCTCTGGGAGCGAATTCGCGTCTGGTTGGCCTGACTGGGATTGACGACGCGGCGCGTGCGCTGAGCAAAACGCTGGCGGATGTGAACGTAAAATGTGACTTCGTTTCTGTGCCAACTCATCCGACGATCACCAAACTGCGCGTGCTTTCCCGCAACCAGCAACTGATTCGCCTGGATTTCGAAGAAGGTTTTGAAGGCGTGGATCCGCAGCCACTGCATGAGCGTATTAACCAGGCTCTGGGCTCCATTGGCGCTTTGGTGCTCTCCGATTACGCCAAAGGCGCGCTGGCAAGCGTGCAGCAGATGATTGCTCTGGCGCGTAAGGCTGGGGTGCCGGTGCTTATCGATCCGAAAGGGACCGATTTTGAACGCTATCGTGGCGCAACGCTGCTGACGCCGAATTTGTCTGAATTTGAAGCGGTGGTCGGTAAGTGCAAAAGCGAAGATGAACTGGTTGAGCGCGGCATGAAAGTGATTGCAGATTTCGACCTTTCCGCGCTGCTGATCACGCGTTCCGAACAGGGTATGACACTGCTGCAACCGGGCAAATCGCCACTGCATATGCCGACGCAGGCGCAGGAAGTGTATGACGTGACGGGGGCGGGCGATACGGTGATCGGCGTGCTGGCAGCGACGCTGGCGGCGGGGAACACTCTGGAAGAGGCGTGCTATTTTGCTAATGCCT
>OGJM01000879.1_pt1 | contig 11207 bp, 10 predicted proteins | sample 1572281 | NCBI WGS metagenome assembly OGJM01 (sample SAMEA2582147, study PRJEB24529) | metagenome | reverse complement strand
CGAAACTGATGCGCTGGGGCGCGTCTGACGTTCCCTTCGTGCGTCCGGTTCACACCGTGACGTTGCTGCTGGGCGACAAAGTTATTCCGGCAACTATTCTGGGTATTCAGTCCGATCGCGTGATCCGCGGGCATCGCTTTATGGGCGAGCCGGAGTTCACCATCGATAATGCCGATCAGTACCCAGAAATTCTGCGTGAGCGCGGCAAAGTGATTGCGGATTACGCTGAGCGTAAAGCCAAAATCAAAGCCGATGCCGAAGACGCGGCGCGTAAAATTGGCGGCAACGCCGATCTGAGTGAAAGCCTGCTGGAAGAAGTCACCTCGCTGGTGGAATGGCCGGTCGTGCTGACCGCGAAGTTCGAAGAGAAATTCCTCGCTGTTCCGTCCGAAGCGCTGGTTCACACCATGAAAGGTGACCAGAAGTACTTCCCGGTATACGCGAACGACGGCAAACTGCTGCCGAATTTTATCTTCGTTGCCAACATCGAATCCAAAGACCCGCAGCAAATCATCTCCGGTAACGAGAAGGTGGTTCGTCCGCGTCTGGGGGATGCCGAATTCTTCTTCAATACAGACCGTAAAAAACGTCTGGAAGACCATCTGCCGCGTCTGCAAACCGTGCTGTTCCAACAGCAACTGGGTACGCTGCGCGACAAGACTGACCGTATCCAGGCGCTGGCGGGCTGGATTGCTGGTCAGATTGGCGCTGACGTTAACCACGCAACGCGTGCTGGCCTGCTGTCCAAGTGCGACCTGATGACCAACATGGTCTTCGAGTTCACCGATACCCAGGGCGTGATGGGCATGCACTACGCGCGTCACGATGGTGAAGCGGAAGATGTCGCTGTGGCGCTGAACGAGCAGTATCAGCCGCGTTTTGCCGGTGATGACCTGCCATCTAATCCGGTTGCCTGTGCCGTGGCGATTGCCGATAAGATGGACACACTGGCGGGTATCTTCGGTATCGGTCAGCATCCGAAAGGCGACAAAGACCCGTTTGCGCTGCGTCGTGCCGCGCTGGGCGTACTGCGTATCATCGTTGAGAAGAACCTGAATCTGGATCTACAAACGTTGACCGAAGAAGCGGTTCGTCTGTATGGCGACAAGCTGACTAACGCCAACGTGGTGGATGATGTGATCGACTTTATGCTCGGTCGCTTCCGCGCCTGGTATCAGGATGAAGGTTACACCGTCGATACCATTCAGGCAGTACTGGCGCGTCGTCCGACTCGTCCGGCTGATTTCGACGCACGTATGAAGGCGGTTTCGCACTTCCGTACGCTGGAAGCCGCGTCCGCGCTGGCTGCAGCGAACAAGCGTGTATCGAACATCCTGGCGAAGTCTGAAGAGACGCTGAATGACCGCGTAAATTCGGCAACGCTGAAAGAGCCGGAAGAAATTGCGCTGGCGCTGCAGGTTGTGGTGCTGCGCGATAAGCTGGAGCCTGTCTTTGCAGCTGGTCGTTACCAGGAAGCGCTGGTTGAGTTGGCGGAACTGCGTGAACCGGTTGATGCGTTCTTCGAGAAAGTGATGGTCAACGTGGAAGATAAAGATCTGCGTATTAACCGTCTGTCTATGCTCGCAAAACTGCGCGAACTGTTCCTGCGCGTAGCGGATATTTCTCTGCTGCAGTAACGCTCCTGAGCTGACTTAGAAAAGCCGGATAAGCATTGTGCCATCCGGCTTTTTTGTATGTAGTTAGCGCAGCTGTAATTTTGTCAGACAGGTCTGGCTGTCTTCCATCGTCTTGATGGGATACTCCGCCGTTTTACCGTTGTAACTTACCGCGATTGTGCCTGCCATATTGCGCGGTAGCCATACCCCGACGAAGCCATTTCGACCGCTCTTCATCACTTTTTGTACCACCACCTCACCCTTGTTATCCGTCACTTTGACATTGAATGCCTTCTCCGGCATTTCGCCCTGGCAGCCAGAAAGGCTGTGGTTGAAGCAAGGATGTGTTTGCCATTCATAGGGGGCAAATGACAGATAGAACTTGTCACCGAGCGGTAGGGTATAAATCTGATCGCCCGAAGAGAGCTTCAGTTCGGTACTGGTGATAGATGCTGAGTACGGCAGCGGGCGGTTCTGTGGCGACTGGTCAATGGGCTCGACGATTTGCTCGACGGATTTACCGCTGAGCCCGTGTTCCGCCAGAAAAGCAGCTTCCGGAGTTGCTGCGAACGCGCTACCTGTAGTGAGCAAACCTAAAACCAGCAGCAGTGAGGATTTCGACATAGCTTCAATTCCTTGTGAATGTTGTGGAATACAGACTGGTTCACTATAAAGCTTGCCCTTAGGGAAAGGTCAAAGGGAGGACGGGTAAAGTAATGCAAAGAAGCGTTTGGGCGGCGAGTCTTGCGAAGTACAGATAAAAAAAATCCCCGCCGTTTGGCAGGGATTCAGAATTTTGAGCTTATTAAGCTTACAGGCTGGTTACGTTGCCAGCTGCCGGGCCTTTAGCGCCGCTTTCGATGGTGAAGGAAACTTTCTGACCTTCGTCCAGAGATTTGTAGCCATCGTTCTGGATAGCAGAGAAGTGTACGAACACGTCTTTAGAGCCATCGTCAGGAGTGATGAAGCCGAAACCTTTGTCAGCGTTGAACCATTTTACGATACCAGTCATTTTACCGGACATAGTGTATTACCTTTTAAAAAATAAGTGTGCCTTTCGGCGATATGGCGTGCTTTACAGATTTTTTAACAGTAAAGGAAATGCTCACTACGAAGGGTATCAACGATAACTCTTGAAGGGACTTGCCTTACTAACTGCTGTAATGGTCTGTACGTCAAACCGTTGAGGGCATTAACTCATTTTACGCATGTGGATGCAACTACTATTTTCTTTTTTGTGGATAACCCCCTTAAGGGAACGGCCCTTTTACAGGGCCGTTCATAAGTAAAATTGAAAAATAGTTCAATCCATCAGTTGCTTACTTAATCTTGGGTCTGCCTGAATCAGGCGCATTAACTTCAATTCGGTATTGGAAGGCTTTACGCGTTTAGACTCCCATTCATGAATCGTCGCGACCGTCACGCCCATCACCCGGGCAAAATCATCTGTTTTTAAACCTGTCCCTCGTCGTAGCTGTTCAAATTCGGTGAAAGGGTTGGTTTTTTGCGTCAGAGTAACCGTCTGCGATACATCTTTAAAAACAATCTGCTCCAGACTGCTCAGCAGTTCAAACATAGGATCTTTGTATTCCATTGAGAACTCCTACAAATCACACAGCGGGATCGTGAATTTCATCGAAGCTCATTAAGAGTAGTCGGAAAAAATGAAGCCGGATTTTAGGTTTGTGTGATGGATTCGTTTCAGCGGATCGTAGTCGACAATCTTTTGCAGGCTAACGAACTGATAAAGGTCGGGATCTGCGAACGATCGATCCCAATTGTAAAGATGACTAAAATATGACGTCGTGTGGTAAATGGCGCATTGTTTAGCAAAACGATGGGTGGCGGGAGCGGTTATTTTCCCCCACAAGATTACGCGGAAAGGGTATCTTGCGGGGCTGACCTGGACTATCCTTGTCAACGTCAGGCACGCGGGTGTCGTTGTGCGCATTTTTGGGTGAAAGGAGTATTAAAATGGCGACAGGTAAGTCCTGCTCTCGCTGGTTTGCGCCTGTTTTGGCGCTCTTAATGGTAGTTGGCCTGAGTGGGTGTTTTGATAAAGAAGGCGATCAACGCAAAGCGTTTATCGATTTTCTGCAGAATACTGCAATGCGTAGCGGAGAGCGTTTACCAACGCTGACCGCCGATCAGAAAAAACAGTTTGGCCCGTTTGTGTCCGATTACGCGATTCTGTATGGCTATTCACAGCAGGTTAATCAGGCAATGGACTCCGGTCTGCGCCCGGTGGTTGATAGCGTAAATGCGATTCGTGTTCCTCAGGATTATGTGACTCAGCGTGAACCGCTGCGTCAGGCAAATGGTGCGTTGGGCGTATTAGGGCAACAGTTGCAGAATGCGAAACTGCAGGCAGATGCTGCGCATGGCGCGCTGAAGCAGGGCGAGGATCTGAAGCCGGTCTTTGACCAGGTCTACAATAAAGTCGTCACTGTACCTTCAGAGGCGCTACAGCCGCTGATCCCTGCCGCGCAAATCTTCACGCAGCAGTTAGTACAGGTCGGTGATTTTGTGGCACAGCAGGATACGCAGGTGAGCTTTGTCGCTAACGGTATCCAGTTCCCAACTTCACAGCAGGCAAGTCAGTACAACACGCTGATTGGCCCGTTGGCCTCTCAGCATCAGGCATTTAATCAGGCCTGGACTGCTGCGGTGAATGCCGCTCAGTAATGAAGGCGCTGTAATACATAAAAGGCAGGGTAAGCGTAAGCGCTACCCGGCCTTTTGTTTATGGCGCGACCTGCGGGTTCACGCAATTCTTCTCAACGCGTCCTTGCAGCGCATCGATTAAGTTATCCACCGCACAGGCCGCCATGTTATAGCGCGTTTCGTGCGTCGCTGAACCTATGTGCGGCACGGCTACCACGTTTGGCAGCGCCAATAGCGGTGAGTCTGCTGGTAATGGCTCCTGCTCAAACACATCCAAGCCTGCGGCATGAATTTCCCCGCTTTGCAGGGCGGCAATCAGCGCTTTTTCATCGACCACTGGCCCACGCCCGGCGTTAATGAAAATGGCGGAGGACTTCATTTTGGCAAACTGTTCGGTACTAAACAGATGATGCGTTTCTGCGGTTAATGGCAGGATCAGGCAGACAAAATCGGACTCCTGCAACAGCGTATCGAGGTCACAGTAACGCGCGTTGAAGCGTTCTTCCGCCTCCTGGTGATGACGGCGCGCGTTATAAAGAATCGGCATGCTAAAACCAAAATGCGCGCGTTGCGCCAGCGCCAGACCAATACGGCCCATGCCGACAATCCCCAGCGTTTTGTGGTGTACATCCGTACCAAACCAGTCCGGCCCGATACTTTTGGTCCACTCGCCAATTTTCACCCGTTCAGCAACTTCTACCACGCGGCGAGCGGTGCTTAACACCAGCGCCATTACCGTATCGGCGACAGTTTCCGTCAGCACGGTTGGCGTGTGCATCAACAGCACCTTGCGCGCGTTGAGGGCATCGACGTCGAAGTTGTCATAACCTACGGAAATCGTGGATGTCGCACGAAGCCTGGGCATTCTCTCCAGTAGGGCGGTATTGACGGCTTCACTGGAACCCAGCAGACCTTCCGCGTTGGCAAAAGCCTCGGCGTGCTGTGCGACCGTTTCCGGGCGCAGGTTAGGCACATGAGTCACAGTAAAATGCTCTTCCAGGCGATGCAGTAAATCGTCAGGTAACGCTTTATAGAGAATAATGGACGGCTTCATGCGAATCTCCGTAAGTTAAAATTTAAGCGTGGCGTGCGCCAATAGGTAATTGCTGATTATTAGCAGGCTTAACAATTAAAGTTAGCCATACTGAGACAAAAAGCGCTACCCCCATAAATATGTACGAGGCGGATGGGCTGCCGGTTGCGCCATTGAGGTAGCCGACAAACCATGAACCAAAGAATGAGCCTAGCGCGCCCATGCTGTTAATCAGCGCCATTGCACCCCCGGCGACGTTGCGCGGCAGCATTTCCGGGATGATGGCGAAGAAGGGGCCATATGGGGCGTACATTGCCGCACCCGCAATAACTAACAGCGTGTAAGAAATCCAGAAGTGGTCTGCACCCACGGCCCAGGAGCCGATAAAAGCGAAAGCGGCTATCAATAACAGCGGCCAGACAAACAGTTTACGGTTTTGCAGCTTATCGGAGGCCCAGGAGACGAGGATCATCGCCGCCGTCGCCGCCAGATAAGGTACGGATGACAGCCAGCCAACCTCTACCATGCCCAGATTTGCGCCGCCGTTGCGGATAATCGACGGTAGCCACAGGACAAAACCATAGACGCCAATACTCCAGGCGAAATACTGCATGCACAGCAGGATGACGTTACGTGAGCGGAAGGCCTCGCTATAGTTACGCACGGCTTTGATGCCTTGCTGCTCTTTTTCCAGTTGCGCCTGAAGGGCGGCTTTTTCAGATTCTGACAGCCAGCCGACCTGAGACGGTTTGTCTTTTACCAATACCCACCAGCAGAACGCCCAGATGATGGCCGGGAAGCCCTCGATGATAAACATTTCCCGCCAGCCCAGCGCCTGAATCAGATAACCGGAAACCACAGACATCCACAGGACGGTAACCGGGTTACCGAGGATCAGGAAAGTGTTAGCGCGCGAGCGCTCGGATTTCGTAAACCAGTTGCTGATATAAATCAGCATTGCGGGCATCACCGCGGCTTCAACGACGCCAAGAATAAAGCGGATGGCGGCAAGCATTGGAATATTGCTGACCATACCGGTTAACGACGCGCATGCGCCCCAGAGGATCAGACAGACAAAAATCAGTTTTCGTACGCTGCGCCGTTCTGCGTAAATCGCGCCTGGGATCTGAAAGAAGAAATAGCCGAGGAAAAACAGAGCGCCCAGCAGGGAAGAGATCCCTTTGGTAATGCCGAGGTCCTCGTTGATACCGGCGGCGGAGGCGAAGCTGAAGTTCGCACGGTCAAGGTACGCCAGGCTATACGTGATAAACACGATTGGCATAATGTACCACCAGCGTTTTGCTGCATTAGTTGAGCTATTCATAGACTGCCCTCTGGTTATGCTGATACGCCGCCTCTGTATGTAGGGTACAGAGACAGAGTTGGCCGGGAGTTTATTCCCCTAATTGTTCACGTGTGGGTAATCCTTCGCTGTCGCCCTGAACCTGAATGGCCAGTGCGCCGATTTTATTGCCGCGCGTCACCGCCTGATGCAGCGAACGGCCTTCCAGCAGGGCGCTGATAACGCCTACGGCAAAGCCATCGCCTGCGCCGACCGTATCGACCACGTTGTCGACTTTTACCGGTGCAACGCAACCTTGTTCACCGCTGGCTGTTTTGTACCAGGCACCATCAGCCCCGGTTTTGATGATCACGGCCTTCACCCCGTGGCGCAGATAAAAGTCGGCGATGGCTTCAGGCGTCTGTTGGCCGGTTAAAATCATCCCCTCTTTTAATCCAGGTAAAACCCAGTCAGCCTGGAATGCCAGCCGGTTCAGTTTTTCCACCATTTCGGCTTCGCTTTTCCACAGTACCGGACGCAAATTTGGGTCGAACGAGATGGTCTTCCCCTGGGCTTTCAGCGTGCGGGCGGTGTGCGCCAGTAGTTCATAGGAGCTGGCAGAAAGCGCCGCCGCCACGCCGCTCAGGTGCAAGTGGCGCGCGCTGGCGAAATAGTCCTCGTGATAATCCTCAACGCTGAGGTGGCTGGCGGCCGAACCTTTGCGGAAATACTCCACAATGGGATCGGTTCCATTTTCGACCTTAGATTTAAGCTGAAAGCCGGTAGCGTAACGCCCATCCAGGGTAACTCCCTGCGCATCTATCCCTTCTTTTTCCAGCGACTTAACGATAAAACGACCAAAACTGTCGTTGCCTACGCGGCTCACCCAGCCGACCTTCAGGCCCAGACGAGCAAGACCGGTCGCCACGTTGAGTTCAGCGCCTGCAACGCGCTTGATAAACTGCTCTACATCCGTCAGTTCGCCGGTTTGCGTGGCGACAAACATCGCCATCGCTTCACCAATAGTGACCGCATCCAGTGAATTTTTCATGTGTTACTCCTCGCGTAACAGCTCGACGTAGTGGCGGGTAACCGCCGTCAAATCCTGCCCTTCCAGGGGGAACTCAATACCGCGCGGAACATCGTTGGGCAGCGTTTTTAACAGCGCCAGCCAGCGTGAATCTGCTTCATCAGGCGGTACGGCACGGTAGCTATCGCGATGCGTAACTGCGGCTTTGACATGGATATATCCGACGGTTGGCGCCAGGTTCTGCGCGGCCTGCTCCGGGGAGTCGCCAACCCACAGCCAGTTGCCCATATCGAAAGTCAGAGATATCGGCAGGTTTTGCGTCTGACAGGCTTCATTAAAGCGTTGCATCGGCTGCAGGCGTCCGCAGGCGGTCTGATCGTTTTCCACAACCAGCTCCATTCCGCTGTTGTCCAGCCATTCACGTAAATCGTCGAACTGTTCGGTATGGAAAAAATGACCGAGAGAGACTTTTAACCACAGTGCCTGTAGGGCCTGCGCTTCTTCGAGGAGCTGCGGAAGTCGGGGATTCAGGTTCCCATCCTCAAGGAATAACGGTTCAGGCGCTGAATAACAGGCCAGCAGGCCGAAGAGTTCGATTGCAGAGGCCGTTGTGGACAGCGTTTTCAGCTCGGCGTCGGTTAATAACTCGCGGCGGATTTCGACGCCGTCAGCACCGGCTTCGGCAATGATGGGCAACATTGCCGTTTGCCCGCCTGCGGCCCGCACCTGGTCGTAGCCGTAGGCGGCGGTAACCACCATAATTTTTCTTTTCATGGAAACTCCAGACTAGCATTCTTGTTATAACGCTAGATGGAACCGGTTCCAAAGAAAAGCTCATGATGTCGAATTTATGATCACCATCACGAAGGAAATTTAACGGGCGGTTGAGCCGCGCACGATCAGCTCGCCGGAGAATACCTGTTCCTGAATGGCAGCAGAGCCGCCATCAATTCGGCGTACAACCTGCTCAACGGCGGTGTAGCCAATCTGCCATGTGGGTTGTTTCAACGTGGTGATGCCGACGCCCGCCAGCTCCGCCCATTCCAGTTCGTCAAAACCGAGCAGGCCGATATCGCTGCCCCAGTTAAGGCCAATGCGCTTCAGGGCGCGGGCAACCTGCAGCGTGAGAGCGCCGTTGGCAGAGATAACGGCTTTGCGCATCCCCCGATGCTGCTGGTGAAACTGGCGCAGCGTGTCATCCAGTTGCGTATTGTCCGTTAGCGGGACTTCGGCATTTTGCGCGATAACGCCGGGGTACTGTGCGAGCGTGGCGCGAAAAGCGCTCAGGCGTTCGCGGCGGGTATTCACCATGCCCAGCGGTTCGCTGAGGAACAGGATGGCTTCAAAGCCTTGCTCGACCAGATGTTCAGTGGCAACCGTTGCCGCCTGGGTGTTATCCAGCCCGACCATATCACAGGCGAAATCGGGGATTTTACGGTCAATCAGTACCATCGGTAGCGCAGACTGTTGCAGGCGGTTCAGCCCCTCTTCGCGCATTCCAACGGCGTTGACCACAATCCCTTCGACCTGGTAGCTGCGCAGCAGGTCGAGATAATGCAGCTCCTGATCCACTTCGTTGTTGGTGTTACACACCAGCGGGGTAAAGCCCTTATCGCGACAGGCGGCTTCAATCCCGCTTAACACGTTGACGGAGTAGGGATTAGTAATATCGGCGATGATCAGACCAATCAGACGGGTACGACCGTGTTTCAGGCCTCTTGCCATCAGGCTGGGACGGTAGTCGAGATCGGCAATGGCTTGTTCAATGCGGGCCAGTAGCGCGTCGGAAAGCAGGTGCTTTTCACCGTTGAGGTAGCGTGAAATGCTGGTCTTGCCGGTTTTTGCGGCTTTCGCCACATCGCTGATGGTTGCCCGTGTTGATTTGCTCATCGCTGATTTCCCTAAATTTGGTGACAACACCTTAACGCGAAAATCAACGATGGCAAGTGCTTCATGCCGGATAAGACGCTGCCATTATCCGGCACAAAACGTTACTGGAGCGGGCTTAAGGTGATCTCTACGCGGCGGTTTTGTGCTTTACCTTCCGCCGTGCTGTTACTGGCGATCGGGTTTGCCGGGCCCATACCCTGAGTGCGGATACGGTTAGCGGCGACGCCTTGAGTGATTAAGGCGCTGGCCACAGAGTCCGCGCGCTGCTGCGACAGGCGCATATTTAGATCCTGACTGCCGGTGCTGTCGGTGAAGCCGAGCACGTTGACGGCGGTTTTATTGTACTCTTTCAGTACCATTGCCACGCCGGTCAGGGTGTTGGCACCCGCAGGTTTCAGGTTGCTGCTGTTGCTGTCGAAGGTGACGTTATTTGGCATATTCAGGATGATGTTATCGCCACTGCGCGTCACGCTGACGCCCGTTCCCTGCATTTTGTCGCGCAGTTTTGCTTCCTGCACGTCCATGTAATAGCCGACACCGCCGCCAACGGCCGCGCCAGCCGCCGCACCAATCAGCGCGCCTTTGCCGCGATCTTTCTTCGAAGAAGAGAGTGCGCCAATACCCGCGCCGACCAGAGAGCCAATACCCGCGCCAATGCCGGATTTACCCGCTTCGCGTTCGCCGGTGTAAGGGTTTGTTGTGCAGCCAGAAACCGCCAGGGCGCCGCTCACGATGGCAGCAATAACAAAAACACGTTTCTTCATCTTAATTCCTTAATGACTTTTTCTTCTTTGCCACAGCGACCGTGGCGGTTGATTATGACGTGTGAACATGAAGAAAATTCCAGGGAAGACTCTGAAATTTGTAAGTAACATTGAACGGCATAATAAATAAGCCGTCACATCGCATTCAGGAGCGCCATCTTGGCTAATTCACCCGCACATTACTCGGTGTTAACCGCCGCCCACTGGGGACCTATTCTCGTCGAAACTGATGGCGCGCTGCCCACCGCCCATCCCAACTCTTTGCAAACCGTGGTGCGCGACCAGGTACACAGTAAAACGCGGGTACGTTTTCCCATGGTGCGTAAAGGCTTTCTCGCCTCGCCGGAGGATCCGCAGGGGGTGCGCGGGCAGGATGAATTTGTTCGTGTCAGTTGGGACGACGCGCTGAATCTTATCCATACGCAGCATAAACGCATCCGTGACAGCTACGGCCCGGCCTCGATTTTTGCCGGTTCCTACGGCTGGCGTTCCAACGGAGTGTTACACAAAGCCGCAACCCTGCTACAGCGTTATATGGCGCTGGCGGGCGGTTATACCGGGCATCTGGGGGATTACTCGACAGGCGCTGCGCAGGCCATCATGCCGTACGTGGTGGGCGGTAACGAAGTTTACCAGCAGCAGACCAGTTGGCCGGTGGTGCTGGAGAACAGCGAAGTGGTGGTGTTATGGAGCGCCAATCCACTGAATACCCTGAAAATTGCCTGGAACGCCTCCGACGAGCAGGGCCTCGCTTACTTTGAGGCACTGCGTGGCAGCGGGAAGCGGTTGATCTGTATCGATCCGATGCGATCGGAAAGCGTCGATTTCTTTGGCGAGAAGATGGAATGGATCGCTCCGCATATGGGGACCGACGTGGCGCTGATGCTGGGTATCGCGCATACGCTGGTGGAAAACGGCTGGCACGACG
>OGJM01000877.1_pt1 | contig 11338 bp, 10 predicted proteins | sample 1572281 | NCBI WGS metagenome assembly OGJM01 (sample SAMEA2582147, study PRJEB24529) | metagenome | reverse complement strand
CTTATTAATATCACTATTAGCATTGGAAGAACTCTCATCAATTATTCTCCGCCACTCATCAATTTTCCAGGAGAGCGCCCCATTGTATGGGATTGCCGTGCGGATCACCGCAGCGCCACAGATGATCGTTGCCGCTCCTGCCGCCACAAGTTCTGCGATCCACAGATACTGTTTTTTCCCTGCCTGCTGTTCTTTTGCCTTTTTTCTGGTGATAAGCCAGAAGAGAAAACCAACTGCCATGACCGCTGCTCCCACAGCCATTTTCTGTCCGTGGTAGCGTACTCCTCCAAACTGGCATAAAAAATAGCCTTCGTATAAAATGTAAAAATAACCTGCTAATATCAGCACCGGACTGATTTTGTGTATGAATTTCATTTCCTTTTCCCTCTTTTTCAAAATGGATGTTACGGCTTTTCAGACCAGACTGTTTCGTCTTTCTGCTGCTTGCATTATATTGTTTTTGTGTGCATTTTTCAATCGTGAAAAGCGGGTTTGGATCATATTTTTCCACTCAAATCTGTCTGTATCTCTGTCAAGCGCAGATGATGACAAATTTTCCTCCATAAATTGCTAAATTTTTAACAATTTTTTTATTGATTTTATAACCGAGATATGTATAATTATGGTAGAGAAAGTTGGCAATTTGCTTATGTTTCCTGCATTTCACAATGTGGAACAGAGCGATCAGAAGTCCGGCTTCCAAAAAGATATGTATAGTCTGTTTTTACAGATTGATACCATATTACACACAGCGAAAGGAAAGAGGTAATTAAAAATGGCAAAAATTGATTTAAGCAAGTATGGCATTACCGGAACAACAGAAGTTGTTTACAATCCTTCTTATGAATTATTATTCGAAGAAGAAACAAAACCGGAACTTGAAGGTTACGAAAAAGGTCAGGTCAGCGAACTTGGCGCAGTAAACGTAATGACAGGTATCTATACAGGACGTTCTCCAAAAGACAAATACATCGTTATGGATGAGAACTCAAAAGACACTGTATGGTGGACTTCTGACGAATACAAAAACGACAACCACCCAGCTACAGAAGAAGCCTGGAAATCTGTAAAAGATTTAGCTATCAAAGAACTTTCCAACAAGAGACTTTTTGTTGTAGATGCATTCTGCGGTGCTAACAAAGATACACGTATGGCAATCCGTTTCATCGTTGAGGTTGCTTGGCAGGCTCACTTTGTAACAAACATGTTCATCAAACCAACAGCAGAAGAATTAGAGAACTTCGAGCCAGATTTCGTTGTTTACAATGCTTCCAAAGCTAAAGTTGAGAACTACAAAGAGCTCGGACTTAACTCTGAGACAGCTGTACTTTTCAACATCACAAGCAAAGAGCAGGTTATCGTTAACACATGGTACGGCGGAGAGATGAAGAAAGGTATGTTCTCTATGATGAACTACTTCTTACCATTAAAAGGTATGGCTTCTATGCACTGCTCAGCTAACACAGACTTAAATGGTGAGAACACAGCTATCTTCTTCGGACTTTCCGGAACAGGTAAAACTACACTTTCCACAGATCCAAAACGTCTCCTGATCGGTGATGACGAGCACGGCTGGGATGACAACGGTGTATTCAACTTCGAGGGAGGATGCTACGCAAAAGTTATCAACCTTGATAAAGATTCCGAACCAGATATCTACAATGCAATCAAACGTGACGCACTCTTAGAGAACGTTACATTAGATGAGAATGGTAAGATTGATTTCGCTGATAAGAGCGTAACAGAGAACACACGTGTGTCTTACCCGATCAACCATATTCAGAATATTGTACGTCCAATCTCTTCTGCACCAGCTGCTAAGAATGTAATCTTCTTATCTGCAGATGCATTCGGCGTACTTCCTCCAGTATCTGTTCTTACACCAGAACAGACACAGTACTACTTCTTATCTGGATTCACAGCAAAACTTGCTGGTACAGAGCGTGGTATTACAGAGCCAACACCTACATTCTCTGCATGCTTCGGACAGGCTTTCTTAGAGCTTCATCCAACAAAATATGCAGAAGAACTTGTTAAGAAAATGGAAAAGAGCGGAGCAAAAGCTTACCTCGTAAATACAGGATGGAACGGAACTGGAAAACGTATCTCCATCAAAGATACACGTGGTATCATCGATGCTATCTTAAACGGAGACATCAAGACAGCTCCTACAAAGACAATCCCATACTTCAACTTTGAAGTTCCTACAGAGCTTCCAGGCGTTGATCCAGCGATCCTTGATCCTCGTGATACTTACGCTGACGCTTCTGAGTGGGAAGTAAAAGCAAAAGACTTAGCTGCAAGATTCGTTAAAAACTTCGCAAAATACGAAGGAAACGAAGCTGGTAAAGCATTAGTTGCTGCTGGTCCTCAGGCTTAATGATCTGTTAATATCCATTAATTTGTTTTTTAGCTTAAAAGAAACCGGATGTCACATTGCATCCGGTTTCTTTATTACACATATTTGGAGTTCTATCATGTTAAAGAAGTTCATTAAATACGTCTCTCAAAATATGCTTGGTATGGTAGGTATGTCTGTTTATATTCTTGCAGACACCTACTTTATTTCTGTAGCGGTGGGTGCCGACGGTATCACTGCCTTAAATCTGGTTCTGCCAATTTATAATATTATTTTTGCGATCGGTGCGATGATGGGCGTTGGTTCTGCGATCCGTTTTGTTGTGGAACGCAATAAAAAAAGCCCGGATGCAGATGGATACTTTTTCCATGCTCTTGTGTGGGCTTTTATCATCAGTCTGTTTTTTATTTTTGTCGGCCTGTTTCTTCCGGATAAATTGATCGCACTGTTAGGCGGTGATGCCCAAATCGTTGCCACCGGGAAAAATTATACAAGAATTTTTATGTGCTTTGCTCCCTTTTTTATGTGGAACTACATTTGTAATGCTTTTGTGCGAAATGATGGAAATCCTTCCATTGCGATGTCCGCAACTTTATTCAGCAGTCTGTTCAACATCGTGTTTGACTATATCCTGATGTTTCCACTGGGACTTTCCATGGAAGGTGCTGCACTTGCAACTGCCTTCTCCCCGATCATCGGCATTGCGATCTGCTGTATCCATTTTAAATCAAAAAAGAGTACAATCCGCCTGAAACCGGTCCTGCCTTCTTTCCGCAGACTGCTGTACTGCTGTCAGGTCGGCGTTTCCTCTTTTGTCGGTGAGATTTCCTCCGGGGTTATCACGGTCGTCTTTAATATGCTGATCCTCGGTCTTGCAGGAAACACCGGAGTTGCCGCCTACGGCGTCGTCGCCAACACCTCACTGGTCGCAGTCGCCCTCTTTAACGGCATTGCGCAAGGCTCGCAGCCGCTCATCAGTGAAGCCTACAGCAAGGGAAATCACAAGAATGTAACCACCTATCTGAAAATGGCCGTCACGACCACGATCGGCGTTGCCATCCTTCTGGTGGTCTGCATTTACCTTTATGCCCCTGTGATCACCGCTGTATTTAACGGAGAGGGAAATCAGGTGCTTGCCTCCTACGCCGAAAACGGTTTAAGGTTATATTTCATTGGATTTCTCTTTGCCGGAATGAACATTGTCGGAACTGCCATTTTAAGCTCGATAGAATCTGCAAAATATGCATTTTTTGCATCCATCTCACGCGGATTTGTTGCGATCATCATTTTTGCATTCGTGCTGTCTGCACTGCTTGGATTAAATGGTGTATGGCTCGCTTTTCCTGCTGCGGAGTTTGTGACGATGTTAATTACGTTGTATGGGCTTGTGAAGACGATACAAAAATGTAACTATTCAGAGCCAAGGCAATTTTCATAATTTGCGAATCATGCTTGCATGAATGAGCATAATTTTGAAAATTTCTTTGGCGAAGTAACCACAATGAGCAAATAACAAGCATGCTTGTTATTCAAGGAAAGCATCGAAGATGCGGTTTTGCGAATGGGGTGCTGAATAGTTACATGAGAAAGTTATTATAACGCCTTCTTAATCGCTTCCATTAATTCATCATAAGTCTCATACGCTGGAAGCTCCGGATTATCCTTTTTAATCTGTTCGGTGCTCTTAAATAAGAATCCGGCTTTACTTGCCTTGATCATTCCAAGATCGTTATGGCTGTCTCCGCTTGCGATCGTCTCGAATCCAATCGACTGGAGTGCTTTTACTGTTGAATACTTGGAATTTTCTACTCTCATCCTGTAACCTGTAATCTCGCCGTTTTCTGCCACTTCCAGTGAATTGCAGAAAATAGTCGGCCATCCCAGCTTTTTCATGAGTGGTGCTGCAAACTGTGTAAATGTATCACTGATGATGATCACCTGTGTCATGCTGCGCAGTTCATCTAAAAACTCTTTTGCACCCGGCATCGGATCGATCTTTGCGATCGTTTCCTGAATTTCTTTCAGTCCAAGACCATGTTCTTTTAAAATTCCAAGTCTCCATTTCATCAGTTTATCATAATCCGGCTCATCCCTTGTCGTTTTCTTTAACTCCGGGATTCCTGTCTCTTCTGCAAATGCAACCCAGATCTCAGGTACTAAAACGCCCTCCAGATCCAGACATACGATATTCATATCCATTTTTTTCCCTCCTCAAAGTTTCTTCGTGTCATTGAAAAAACAGTACATTGTCATTCTATTATATTTCGTGCTGCACTTCAAGAAGTGATTGTAACAAAGGTGCAAATTGCAATATCGCAAAGTCTTGCAATTTCTTCATCACTGCAGCTTATATTTTTGGATTGTCAATGGAAGCTATATGCGTCATAAGATTCCATAAGTATTTGAGCTGCCTCTGAATCGCTGACATCCACAATATCACTGACATCTATCCATTTGAAATGTGCCCGATGTTCGGAAGCTTGCTGTGCTTCATAATAGTGCGCCGCATAAGTGCGATACTCATCCTCTGTCAGCTTTGTCCCATTGTAATCCTCATAGCTTATCGTTGCTTCGTAATCCGGACCTTCATATGTTTCATATTCAATGGCGAGTTTTGTTTCTGTTACAACATCATCCACGATCGCCAGTGAGCTGACCCGGTAGATGTAACAGTCTGGTGACTCTTTCATAAAATCGTACACAATATAATTATAGCATCCTTTTCCATTTATGATATTAGAGTATACCGTCACATCACTTTCATCCGATACCGAATCCATAAGATCCGGCTGGGATTCATATTCTGAAAAAGTTGTATCCAGTTCTTTTAGTTTTCCATCCTTATCTACTTTGTAAAAACTGGTATAAGAAAAAATTCCCGTGCCGCCACAATGCGAAACCAAAAGTTCCACTTGTCCATCCATATCCAGATCTGCCAGCGTGAATTTATATTGTTCATTGGCAAAATCAATATCAACTGCCCACTTGTCCCTGTTTTGTGCAAATATCTCAATCTGTTTTTGAATATCTTTAGTAGCTCCAGATATGCTGTCCACATATTTTACATAATCTGTCCATACGCCTTCCATATCAGAAAGCTTTTCTGTCAGATGCTGCTCGCTTAGAAATTCTTCCAAAAAAGTATCCCGATAAAACGGATTACCATTTTCTGTTTTCGCTTCTACTTTATAGCTTTCCAGATTTGGATAATCCAGATACATCATATTGTCCGGATTTTCCTGTAAAAATATAACCGGCATATTCCATGAATCTCCGTCATTACTATATTGGAGCAGCAGTAAAATATCCTTTTTTCCATCCATATTCACATCTGAAAATTTGACGCCACTGACCTGCCCAAATGAATCCGATATTGCTGCCGTTATTTCCGGAAACTCATACATAATTTTATCGTTTTTCATCAATAAGAATTCTGGCTTATTTGAATTATCTTCTGGTGCAACTGATGTAAATGTTACCATTCCCCAGTCATCCAGCTGAATCTCAAATGTCTGATCCTCAATCACTCTCTGCTTGAGGCTTTGCATGTTCTGTCCCGGTGTCTCTGTAACCGCTTCCTGCCCACCGGACAATTCTTTTAACACTTCCGTTGATGCTTCTTTTGCATCCTTTGCTTCCTGCTTACAGCCTGCAAGAACAAATGATACTATTATGAGTCCGAATATGATGTTCTTTTTCATCTGACTGCCCCACCTTTTATCGTTTCTCGGTATCTATAACGTCATCTGACTCCTCTTCTCTTATTTTATCATACCTAATTCTTCTATGCATCTTTTTCTGTTTTTTCTTCCATTTTGTATCTGATTCGAAAACCTACACATATTCTGCAATAGTATGATAAACTATCACTATAAAAAGCCATTCGGTGAAGAATAAGCTTCGCCTTGGATGGGATACAAATTTTAATGAGGGGGCATCCATGCAAAAAGAGAACAGAAAATATTACGAAGCCTATGAAGATCGATATAAAACCGCTCATGAAAAGGGTGTCAGTTGGGAGCAAATGAAAAATACTCCAATCGTTATGGATATTATTAGTCGATATCACCTTCATCCTGAGCATTCATTACTGGAAATCGGGTGTGGTGAAGGCAGAGACTCCTCCACCGTTTTAGAAAATGGCTTTAACCTTATGGCAACCGATATATCGCCTGAAGCAATAAACTATTGTAAGAAAAAAATGCCTGATTTTGAATCAAAATTCATGGTTTTGGATTGTTTATCAAGTGATTTGAATGAAAAGTTTGATTTCATTTATTCAATTGCGGTTATTCATATGTTAGTTTTAGATGAAGACAGAAACGGGTTTTATCAATTTATTCATAGTCATTTGAAATCAGATGGAATTGCTCTTATTTGTTCAATGGGAGACGGAAAATATGAAATGCAAAGCGATATCAGCAACGCTTTTGAGATTCAGGAAAGAGAACATGAATCTGGAAAAATGATGGTTGCGGGAACATCTTGCAGGATGGTTTCATTCAGTACTTTTGAGAACGAGCTGCTGAGAAACGGACTGAAAATCATTGAAAAAGGCATCACAAGTGCGATGCCAAATTTCAATAGCTTAATGTATGCTGTAGTTCAAAAAAAGAGCCAAGTAAAAAGGCATAGCCCACATTAAATGCCGTGTGGAATCTCCGGTTGCATAAAAATTAACTTGACTATTATTGCAGATATATTTTTATAAATCTTTTCTCTTGCGGAACAGATATTCATCAAGCTGCTTTTTGATATCTTCCGGTATCTCTCTTGCAACCGGGCAGACTGCTGCATTTGCAAAACGGTTCGTAAATATTGCAAGAAAATCAATGTCTCTCTGCAGCTGTTCCATTGACATCACTTCTTTCAGATCATAGCGGCAATGGATCGGTGCAACATTTCCACCTGCAATCCGAGCAAATGAAACTGCAGGAATGCCTTTGTCTGCAAACGGCGTGGAATCACTGGAATAAACACCTGTTTTGGATGCGACCGGAAAACCAACTTCCGCTGCCATATAGCTGATATAATGAGAAAGCTTCTCTTCTGCGGAAACACATGCGATGAATTTTCCCATGTAAGTACCGATCATATCCAGATTGATGTTCAGTACAATTTTTTGAAGTTCAGCTTCGTGATCTCTGACATATGCTTTAGAACCAAGCAGACCACGCTCCTCGCTTCCACAGAACATGAAACGCAGGCCGTAATTTAATTCTTTTTCCTTCATCTGCTCCATGATTCCAAGAAGACCTGCACAGCCACTCATATTGTCATATGCACCATGGGAAAGTGACGTTGTATCATAGTGTGCACTTAATACGATCCATTCGTCTCTTTTTCCCGGAAGCTCAGCGATCACATTATGTGATTCTCCGTCATATTCTTTCTGCTTAATTTCTAATTTTATCTGCTTTGCACCATTTTTCACGAGTTTTACCGCCTCGCTGGAGTGTAGCATTGCACAGAACACCTTCCGTTCCTCGCCGACAACTGCCTCACGGAGGTCTCTCTGGTCAATATCCGTCTGTGGATAATACATATTGCCATACTGGAAAAGAATGGCTTTTGCCCCTGCTTTCATCAGATCCTGATAGGTAAAAAATCCAATGCCCTGCGTATCCATGAGAACGATCTTATCCTTCGCACCTGCGATAGAAACTGCATCCGTTCCCGGCATATAGTATAATTCTCCCTCTACATTTCCGCTTCCGCAGCATGTAAATGCTTTGCATGTCAGTTCTTCCCCGTCTGCATATAAATGAGCATCTTCGATTTCGCCCATTGCGACACGGAATCCTTCCAGTCTTGCTGTAACCCCTGCCTTTTCACACTGCATTTTCAAATATTCTGCAACCTGTAACTCTTCTTTTGTTCCGCTTGCATGCACGAAATCCGTATTGTCAAAAATCTGTTGTAAATTCATTGCTCTCTCCTAATCACTTGTATTATAAATATTTTCGTGTTCTGCTAACATTCATCTGTTTCCATCAGATTTATCCTTGTAAAAAATTCTGTCTCATTTTCATGATGAATATATGCTCCGTTTTTCTTCTGAACACGAAGGCTTGCCGGATTATCCTTATTTACAGACATATAAACTTCGTGAATAGACCTCTGTCCGGCTTTCTCAAGCGTCAGCTTCAATCCCTTAGTTGCATAACCTCTTCCTCTGTATTTTTCTGATATGCAATAACCTATATGTCCAGGTCCTTCTCTGAGAAAATCATTGAGACAATGTCTTAAATTAAATACTCCCACATATACATCTTCATCAACAAGCACGTATGTAGTATCCGGAACAAATCCTTCCGGCAGCTCCTTTCCTAATGACCAGTTTCTCTTTTTCTCGATCCATTCAAGAAACTGTTCATAGTTATAGCCATATACGTTATTCATATATCCGTTTTCATTTTCCGGAAAAGTCATATAAAGCTCATATGTTTTTCGATAGTCAGAATCCTGTACTCTTATTAATTCCATGGACAATCCTCCTTGTGTTTGTTCTGTCGGGCTTATTGAAGATGATATCACTCATATCTCGTCTGCCTTCTTGAAATTATTATTCAAAAGTATAATCATGGTATTTCTTCATGTCAATCGAAAATCATTTGATTTTTCATATATGCTCCAATCAGCTCTTATTTCCATGCAAAAAAGAGAAAATGAGCTGCCACAAAATGTGGCAACCCATTTTCTCTCTTTATATTCTTTGTGATCAGATTGTTCCTGTCACGGTTAAGGTTCCTGTTCCCGGTGTTACGATCCAGTTTCCGGTAGCCGGATCCTGCGTATAGGCTGCCGCAGGCACTGTGATCCTTCCGGCTGTCGTTGCAAATAATCCGGTTGCTTCGTTGTATGTGTAATCTGTTCCGGCCGCAAGTGCTGTTCCATTATAGCTTACCGCTATGTTGGAAAGAATCGGATCGAACGTATCGATGATCTCTGCTGCTGTGGCTGCATCCGCCGCAGTATTTCCGGTGTTCTGAATGAGGAACGTATAGGTCAGCGTTCCATTTTCCGTTACCGGAACCGGGCTGATCGATTTCGTGATATTTAAAAGCGGCTCATTATCTGTTACCACTGTCTCTGTCACCTCGATCGGTGTAATGCCTCCGCCTGTGATCGTTGCTGTATTTACAATATTTGCGGTTGCCGCAAGCGGTGCATACGGATTCACTTCCGCTTCGTATACGATCACTGCATTGCCGCCTGCCGGTACTGTGATCCCATTTATCACAAGTGGCGGTCCGGCTGTTACTGCAGGTGCCGGCTGCAATACACCATTGATATAATACTTCGCTGTTCCCTCCATATAATCCAGTGGAACAAGTGTTGTTGTATTATAAGGATATGCTCCCAGATTGTCTGTAATGGTAAGTCCTGTATATGCTAACGTTCCCGCATTTACAATACTGATCACATAGGTGATCGTATCGTTTTGTCTGTAAGTATTCCGCACTGCCTCCTTTGCAGCGGATAAAACTTCCAGAATCTCACCGACTGCTATATTTGAATTGGCAATGGATCTTCCATAACGCAATTGTGCCTGGTTTGTAAAACGTGCCCTATATTTTTCCTTTCCTGTTTTTTTATTGTCCCTTTTAAGCAATGTGCTATATTCAGGTACACTTTAATATATGACAGTTTTTTTTAATCGTTTCTCCTAACCGTGCTGCAGCTTTCTATTTTTCATTCTTTATTAAAATCAGGCGCAAAAAAATATATTTTATGATCTTATGGCATCCTTCATCGATTTTACATATTCCGCAACATACTCCGGTGCATCTGTTCCATGTTTTTCCATCAGCTTGACAATAGCTGAACCGACGATCGCACCATCGGAAATGTCTGCCATTTTTTTTGCCTGCTCAGGTGTGGAAATACCAAATCCGATCGCACATGGCACCTTTGTATTTTCCCTGACCACCTTCACGATAGAAGAAAGATCTGTCCTAATCTCACTCCGTGTACCTGTGACACCAAGGCTTGAAACGATGTAGATAAAGCCTTCTGCCTCCCTTGCGATCATAGAAATCCGGTTTTCGGATGTAGGGGCGATCAGTGAGATCAGATCCACGCCATATTGCCTGCAGGTCGGCAGAAATTCTTCTTTTTCTTCAAATGGCAGATCCGGCAGAATCAATCCGTCAATCTCACACTCTTTACAGGAAGAAAGAAACCGTTCTGCACCGTAAGAAAATACAACGTTTGCATATGTCATAAATACCATCGGCACTTTCACATCTTTTCGCAGCTCTTTCACAAATGCAAATATTTTATCTGTTGTCACACCACCACTTAATGCCCTCAAGTTTGCCCCCTGAATTACATTTCCCTCCGCGGTAGGATCTGAAAATGGGATGCCAAGTTCAATCAGATCTGCCCCGTTTTCCACCGCTGCCCGAACTACAGCCCCGGTTGTCTCCAGATCACCGCAGGTGATAAACGGAATGAATGCTTTTCCTTGTTCAAATGCTTTTCGAATATTACTCATAGATATCCTCCCCTCTATAGCGTGCAATTGCAGCACAATCTTTATCTCCTCTGCCCGATACAGTAATGACAAGAATCTGATCTGTTTTCATTTCAGGTGCAAGTTTCATGGCATAGGCAACTGCGTGTGCAGACTCAATCGCCGGAATGATTCCCTCCGTCTTTGCCAGATATTCAAATGCATCCACCGCCTCATCATCTGTCACCGGAACATATTCTGCTCTCCCAAGATCGTGCAGATGTGCATGTTCCGGCCCGATTCCCGGATAGTCAAGCCCTGCAGAGATCGAATATACCGGCGCGATCTGCCCATACTCATCCTGGCAGAAATATGATTTCATACCATGGAAGATTCCAAGTGTTCCCGTATTGACTGTCGCTGCGGTCTCGCGCGTATCAATTCCTCTTCCAGCCGCTTCACAGCCGATCAGCCGAACTTCTTTGTCGTCAATAAAGTGATAAAAACTGCCAATCGCATTT
>OGJM01000875.1_pt1 | contig 11366 bp, 7 predicted proteins | sample 1572281 | NCBI WGS metagenome assembly OGJM01 (sample SAMEA2582147, study PRJEB24529) | metagenome | reverse complement strand
CTGCCCTTTGTTGCGGAGTGCCCCCTTGGCAAACCGGACGGGATTGCGCTATAATAGAGCCGTAACAGTTCCACAAAGGTGTGGTAAGGGAGGTGTGGTCATGATCCGGGTGGCGATCGTAGAGGACGACGCGGAGGTACAGGGGGTATTGCAGGAGTATGTCCGGCGGTATACCCGGCAGTACGGGACAGAGTTTGAAGTGACGGTCTTTGCGGACGGCGTGGATATTCTGGAGGATTACCGCGCGGTCTACGATATTATTTTTCTGGATGTGGAGATGAAGCATCTGGATGGCATGACCACGGCAGAGCGCATCCGGCAGATGGATGCAGACGTCATCCTGATCTTCATTACCAATATGGCGCAGTACGCCATCCGGGGCTACTCGGTGGGAGCGCTGGACTATGTGCTGAAGCCGGTGCCCTACTTTGCCTTTTCGCAGCAGCTGCTCAAGGCGGTTGCCCGGCTGGAAAAGCGGGCAAAGCACTACCTGACCGTCCCGGTGGAGGGCGGGCTGCGCCGGCTGGACACCGCAAGCATCTATTATCTGGAAAGCGAGGGTCACCGGGTGCACTTTTACACCGACGAGGGCGATTTTTCCGCCCCCGGCGCCCTCAAGGCCTTTGAGGAAAAGCTGGCAGACTGCCCCTTTGCCCGGTGCAACAGCGGCTACCTTGTCAATCTGGCACAGGTGCGGGAGCTGCGGCAGAGCACCGTGCAGGTGGGCCCCTGCGAGCTGCAGGTCAGCCGCCCCAAGCGCAAGGCTTTTCTTGCCGCACTGACCGACTACATCGGAGGTGAAGGCTCATGACCGCGCTGCCGGATATCCCCCGGCTGTACACCGCCCTTGCCGAGTGTCTGGCGGTGCTGCTGTTCACCCCGGCGCTTGCGCCCCGCTTTTCCAGAGCGGTCACCGGGGGTATCACCCTGCTGTGGGCGGCGGTGCTGTCGGCCTTTCTGGAGCTGACGGGCAACGTGCCCGGCGGGCTCTGGATCCCCTGCATGGTAACGGCCATCGGGCTTTCCTACTTATATTTATGGGGTGTGTGGAGCATCACCCTGCTGGAAGCCGGGTATCACTGCGCCCGGGCGTTTATTCTGGCAGAGCTTGCCGCCAGCGTGGAGTGGCAGCTGCACTGCGCCCTCTGGCCCGCCCGCGGCCCATGGGAGCCGCTGTCTTTGCTGCTGCTGGCGCTGGTGTATGGGACGCTGTTCGGCATTATGTGCTATCTGCAGCACCGCCGTCCCCAGCCCGCCGGGCACTTACAGATCGGCGGCAGCGCCGCCCTGACGGCGGTCATGTTGGCGCTGACTGCCTTTGCGGTGAGCAATCTGGGCTTTCTGCCCGGCAGCGAGATCAACATGAGCATTTTTTCCATCCGCACACTGGTGGATTTTTCCGGCGTGCTGATCTTATCTGTGCAGCACGAGCAGCTGCAGGAGAACGCTTTGCACAGCGAGCTTGCCGCCATGGACGAGGTGTTGCACCGCCAGTACGAGCAGTACAAGCGCAGCAAGGAGGGCATCAACCTCATCAACCGGCGGTACCATGAACTGAAAGTCCAGCTTGCCCGCATCCGGGAGGAGCAGGATCAGACCAAGCAGAACGCCGCCATTGCTGCCATGGAGCAGAACATCCGCCAGTACGAGGCCGAGAACAAGACCGGCAACCCGGTGCTGGATACCCTGCTCACCGCCAAGACCATGGAATGCCAGCAGGAGAACATTACCATCACCAGTGTAGCGGACGGCAGGATGCTGGGCTTTCTCACCATCCGGGAGCTGTGCACCATCGTGGGCGTGGCGCTGGACAACGCCATTGCCGCCGTGCGCGCCGAACCGGACCCCGAAAAGCGGCTCATCAAGGTGGCGGTGTACAGTCAGGGCGGTTTTGCCATGCTGCGGTTCGAGCACTATACAGAGGCCGCCCCCGCACTGGATGCGGACGGTCTGCCGAAGCAGGGGTCGGACCTGAAAAGTGTCCGCACCACCGTCGGGCAGCACGGCGGCAGCATGACGCTGCACTGGGAAAACAACTGGTGCACCCTGCGCATCCTGTTCCCGCTGCCCCAAAAGCAATAATATTTTTACGGCAGGTATCCCCTGCCGTTTTTTTGCTGTCTGGCAGGGTGCACAAATACAGCCGGATAAAATTTGTGTATTAGCACAATAAAATTTGAAACCTTATTGTAACTTTTGCAAATTATGCGTTCAAAACGACAGATTATGAACAAATTGAAAATTCCTCGTCAGCTTCTGGTATCATAAAGCCAAGCTGGCGGGGGGGTCCCCGCCGTTGTCCGATTCGACAAAACAAGGAGGAGAAAACTATGTTGTCCATCAATATGGATGACGTGATGCAGGTCCTTACGAATGTTCGTGGGTACCTCATCGCGTTTGGTGTAGTGCTTGCACTGGCGGTCGTTGTGATGATCGCGGTGCGCAAACTGCCCAAAGCAAAGAAAAAGATGATCCGTGCACAGTCTGGCCTTGCCATTCTGCTGGCACTGACCATCGTTGTCAACCTGATCTGCACCGGCCCCATGTCCACCATGCTGGATCTGGTGTCCGGCAGCGGCACCATCAGCGAGGAGACCTCTGCAAAAGCCACCCAGCTGGTGAATGAGATCACCGCAGACGGTGTCGTTCTGGCAAAGGACGAAGACGGCATCCTGCCGGTGGCTTCCGGCTCCAAGCTGAACGTTTTCGGCTGGGCTTCCACCAACCCCTGCTACGGCGGCACCGGTTCCGGTGCGCTGAACGCCACTTACCCCGTCACCGATCTGCTGACCGGCCTGCACGATGCCGGCATCGAGACCAACGAGGAACTGAGCAAGTTCTACACCGACTACAAGGCAGACCGCCCCAGCGTTAGCATAGCGGCGCAGGACTGGACCCTGCCGGAGCCCAATGTCAGTCTGTACACCGATGAGATGATGGAGAACGCAAAAGCATTCTCGGATACCGCAATGGTCGTCATCACCCGTGTCGGCGGCGAGGGCGCAGATCTGCCCACCGATATGGCTTCCGTTGTGGATGGCAGCTGGATCCGCCGCGTGGCACAGGCTTACGGCGCTGAGCGCGGCACCACTTACTACAACGGTACCTACGACGACTCTCTGAACGAGGGTAACGACTGGGATAAGGGCGACCACTTCCTGCAGCTGTCCAACCGTGAGGAAGACCTGCTCGACCTGGTCACCGCAAACTTCGACAACGTCATTCTGGTCTACAACGGCGCCAACGCCTTCCAGATGGACTTCCTGAAGGATTACCCCCAGATCAAGGGCGTCCTGCTCTGCCCCGGCACCGGCCAGTCCGGCTTTGAGGGCTTCGGCAAGGTCGTTTCCGGCGAGGTCAACCCCTCCGGCCGTACCGTGGATACCTATGTTTCCAACCTGAAGAATGCGCCCTGGTGGAACAACTTCGGCGACTTCAAGTACACCAACACCGAGGAGCTGAATTCCGATTCCACCTTCTTTGATCCGGAAGGCACCACCCCGTCCTTCGTCAACTACGTGGAAGGCATCTACGTGGGCTACAAGTTCTACGAAACTGCCGCCGCCGAGGGTCTCATCGACTACGACAAAGAAGTGGTCTACCCCTTCGGCTATGGCCTGAGCTACACCACCTTCACCAAGGAGATGAGCGGCATCACCTCCGACGGCACCAACCTGAACTTCAGCGTTACTGTCACCAACACCGGCGCTGTGGCGGGCAAGGATGTTGTAGAAATTTACAGCAATCCTCCCTACACCAACGGCGGCATCGAGAAGGCTACCGCAAACCTGCTGGACTTCGCCAAGACCTCTGAGCTGGCACCCGGCGCATCCGAGACCATCGAGTTCTCCATCCCGGTGGAGCAGCTGGCTTCCTATGATTACCAGACCAACGGCTGCTATGTGCTGGAAGCTGGCGACTATGTCATCAGCGCGAACGATGATTCCCACACCGTTGCCGATTCTGAAGTCTACACCGTTGCATCCGACAGCGTCTACAACGAGTCCAACAAGCGCGGCAGCGATGCTGTGGCCGCTACCAACGAGTTCGATTTCGCAGAAGGCGAGATCACCTATCTGTCCCGCGCCGACGGCTTTGCAAACTATGCCGAGGCGACCGCTGCTCCCGCCACCTATGAGATGACCGACGAGCAGAAGGCTGCCTTCGACAACGCACACACCTACGTCGAAGCTGGCTATCAGCAGGATGACGACGCCAACGCCGCCGACATCACCACCGGTGCCAAGAACGGCCTGAAGCTGGCCGACCTGCGCGGCGTGGATTACAACGACGCCCAGTGGGATGCCCTGCTGGATCAGATGTCCATCGACGATCTGCAGCAGATCATCGGCTTCGGCGGCTACCAGACCGCTGCGGTCTCCAGCATCGAGAAGGTCCGCACCAGTGACTGCGACGGCCCGGCTTCCATCAACAACTTCTTCACCGGTGTCGGTTCCGTCGGCTTCCCGGCTGCTGCCCTCATCGGCATGACCTGGGACAAGGATCTGGCCTACGCCTTCGGCGACAGCATCGGCGAGATGGCTGACGAGATGGATACCTCCGGCTGGTACGGTCCCGCTATGAACATCCACCGCACTGCTTTTGCAGGCCGTAACTTCGAGTACTACTCCGAGGACGGCGTGCTGTCCGGCGTGATGGCTTCCAACGCCATCAAGGGCGCACAGGATCGCGGTGTGTATGCTTACATGAAGCACTTCGCCCTGAACGATCAGGAAGGCAACCGTGGTTCCATGGTGGCGACCTGGTCCAACGAGCAGGCCATCCGTGAGATCTACCTCAAGCCCTTCGAGATCTCCGTCAAGGATGCAGACTGCCACGCGGTCATGTCTTCCTTCAACTACATCGGCACCCGCTGGACTGGCGGCTGCAAGGAGCTGCTGAAGAACGTCCTGCGCGGCGAGTGGGGCTTCGTGGGCTTCGTCGAGACAGACTACTTCGGCGTCTCCGGCTACATGACTGCTGACCAGTGCGTCCGCAACGGCAACGACCTGATGCTCTGCACCACCGGCAACGACTTCAACACCGTGACCGTGCTGACCAACAGCAGCAAGCAGGCCCTGCGCGAGTCCGCAAAGAACATCCTCTACACCGTGGTCAACAGCCGTGCATACGCAGAGGAGAACCTGAACCCCGGTATGGCAAAGTGGCAGATCGTCCTGATCGGTGCCGATGTTCTGGTGGCTCTGCTGTTCGTGACGCTGGAGGTCAAGACCCTCAAGGGTTACAAAAAGCGCAAGGAAGAGGAAGTCAACGCCTGATTCTAGGCAAGACGCTCTGAACGGACGCAGCACCTGAACTGAAACCAGACCAAAGGCCCGTTGCGTAAAAACAGCGGGCCTTTTCTGGATGGAAAAGGCAAAGAGGAAAATGCCATGAAACACACAGATATCATCAACAGCCTGAGTCTGGAACAAAAATGCGCTCTGCTGAGCGGCGGCACAGTGTTCACCACCCGGGCGCTGCCGGGCAAGGGCATCCCGGCCATTACCCTGTCGGACGGCCCCAACGGCGTGCGCAAGCAGGCGGGCGCAGCTGACCATCTGGGCCTGAACCCCAGTGTGCCCGCCACCTGCTTCCCCACCTCGGCCACTGTTGCCAACAGCTGGGACCCGGCACTGGGCGAGGCTGTGGGCGCAGCCATGGGCGAAGAGGCAGCGGCACAGGGCGTGTCGGTGCTGCTGGGCCCCGGCCTGAACATCAAGCGCAGCCCGCTGTGCGGCCGCAACTTCGAGTATTTCTCGGAGGACCCCTACCTTGCCGGTAAGATGGCGGCGGCCTACGTCCGCGGCATCCAGAAAAACGGCATCGCCGCCTGCCCCAAGCACTTTGCTGTGAACAGTCAGGAGCTGCGCCGCATGGCCTCGGATTCCATCGTGGACGAGCGCACCCTGCGGGAAATTTACCTGACCGGCTTCGAGATGGTGGTCAAGGAGGCGCAGCCCAAGACCATCATGTCCGCCTATAACCTTGTCAACGGCACCTACGCCAACGAGAACGCCCACCTGCTTATGGATATCCTGCGCAGGGACTGGGGCTTTGACGGCGCAGTGGTCACCGACTGGGGCGGCAGCAACGACCACGCCCTCGGCGTAAAGAACGGCTCTACGCTGGAAATGCCCGCCCCCGGCGGGGACGCCATCCGGGAGCTGATGAAGGCGGTGCAGACCGGCAAGATCACTGAGGCAGACGTGGACGCCCGGCTGGACGAGCTGCTGGAGCTGGTGTTTACCACCAAGGCGGCGGTGGATGCCGCACCCGGCAAGTTCGATGCCGATGCCCACCACGCGCTGGCACGCCGGGCTGCTGCCCAGAGCATCGTGCTGCTGAAGAACGAAAACAGCCTACTGCCCCTTGCAAAAGGGGAAAAGGTGGCGGTCATCGGCGACTTTGCCCAGACGCCCCGCTATCAGGGTGCAGGTTCCAGCGCTGTCAACTCCATCAAGGTGGATTCCTTCTTGGATTGCCTTGCCGAAAGCGGCCTGAACAGCGTCGGCTACGCCAAGGGCTTTGACCGGCAGGGCAAGCCCGATGAGGCGCTGAAGGCCGAGGCGGTGCTGCTGGCAAAGAACGCCGATGTGGTGCTGCTGTGCATGGGTCTGGACGAGATCAAGGAGAGCGAGGGCATCGACCGCGCCGACATGAAGCTGGCCGAAAACCAGCTGGAACTGCTGACCGCTGTGGCGGCAGCGAACCCCAACGTGGTGCTGCTGCTGAGTGCGGGCTCCTCGCTGGAAAGCGATTGGGTCAAGGACTGCAAGGCGCTGGTCTACGGCTGCTTGGGCGGTCAGGCCGGTGCGGGCGCACTGGTCGAGGTGCTCACCGGTGCGCAGAACCCCTGCGGTAAGCTGGCTGAGACTTGGGCGCGCAGCTACGCCGACACCCCCGCAAAAGCGCATTTCGGCGGCGACGGCCCCACTGTGGAGTACCGCGAGGGTCTGTATGTGGGCTACCGCTACTACGACACCGCCGGTGTGCCCACCGCCTTCCCCTTCGGCTACGGCCTGAGCTACACCAGCTTTGCGTACAGTGACCTGAAAGCAGACGAAAAGGGCGTGACCCTGACTGTCACCAACACCGGCAGCTGTGCAGGTGCCGAGGTGGCGCAGCTGTATGTGGCAAAGCCGGATGCAAAAGTTTTCCGCCCCGTCAAGGAGCTGAAGGGCTTTGCCAAGGTGCAGCTGGAAGCCGGAGAGAGCAAGGCCGTCACCATCCCGCTGGACGATAAGGCGTTCCGCTACTGGAATGTCAAGACCGACCGCTGGGAGGTGGAGGGCGGCAGCTATCAGCTGCTGGTGGGCGCTTCCAGCGCCGATATCCGCCTGACTGCCGCTGTCACGGTGGCGGGCACCGGCGCACCCGACCCCTATGCGGGCAAAAATCTGGAGCATTACCGCACTGCGCAGGTGCAGAACGTGCCGGATGCGGAGTTTGAGGCGCTGCTGGGCCGTCCCATCCCGGAGAACAAGGTGCACATCGACCGCAAAATGACGCTGGGCGAGATGGGACACGGACGCAGCCCCATCGGCTGGCTGGCAGCGGCGGTATTGGGCACCCTGCTGCGCCGCAGCATCAAAAAGGGCAAGCCCGACCTGAACATCCTGTTCCAGTACAATATGCCTCTGCGTGCGCTGGCCAAAATGACCAACGGCGCCATCAGCATGGGCATGGTGGACGGCATCGTGATGGAGCTGCAGGGCTTCTGGATCATCGGCCTTGTGCGGGTGATTTTTGAGGCCGTGAAGAACCTCGTGCTGAACAGCTGCATGGAAGAGCGCTTGAAAAACAGCTGAAAGGAAGCAGGCTATGAATTTCTGGAATAACTTTGCGGCAAAGCACCCCGCCGCTGCCAAGTGGGTGCGCGAGGGCGGCCTGTTCGTCATCGTGTCCAACCTCATCACCGTGTTCAAGTACCTGCTGCTGCAATTTCTGCCCAAGGCCTTTGCAAGCCTGCCAATGGTGGATTTCGGCTGGCCGGGCATTGACATCACCCTGTTCGGCGAGACCTTCAAGTGGAACATCCTCGGCTACGATGCCGCCCACGGCGGTCTGCCCTACTTCTGCGCCTACATGATCGCCATGGTCATCGGCGAGTGCATCAACTTCCCCATCCAGCGCAATTTTGTGTTCCGCAGCAAGGGCGATCTGGCAAAACAGATCGGCTGGTATGTGCTGGCCTTCTGCATCATCACCTGCATCGTCAACTCCATCAACTGCATCTGGGTGGCTGTGGCCGGTCTGCTGGTACCGGACTTCATTTACAACATCGGCACCACCGTGCTCAACGGCGGCATCTCCATGGTGATCTTCTTCTTTGTGAATAAGATCATCTTCCCGGAGGGCGAAAAAGCCGCCAAATAATAAGCTATTCTCCTTCATTTTCTTCTTCTCATCATAAGCCAGAAGGGCTGCTCCGTTCTCCGGGGCAGCCCTTTTGGTTTGAAGGAGAGAACCCCCTCGGCCATCTTATTTTTGTTTTTCTGCACAAAATGTTCTGCGGGCAGGGTTTTCCTCTTGACAAGCGGGCAAATGTTTCGTACTATAATTAGTAGTATGGAATCAAAGACGCTGTACGCAGGTTTCAGTGTGACCCTGTACCCGTTTCAGGCAAAGCGTGCCTGTTTGATATAAAATGGAACCGTAAAGAGAAAAGCCGTATGCTTTTGCCCGTGCCGCCGGTTTTGGGTGGTGCGTGTGGTTTTGGTGTCACTTTTTGCATTGAAAGCTCTTTCTATATCATTGCCCGTGTCCTGCTGCGCAGCGTCTCCTGCTTTTAATTTTGCATTGAATTGAAACAAAGGAGAGTGAACGCAATGACCGCGATCGGAGTGATCGTGGCCTTGATCGTTGCTGTTGTCGGTGTGGCTGCGGGCTATTTTATTGGTTACAACAACCGTAAAAAGACTGCCGAAGCCCAGATCGGCAGCGCCGAGGCCGAGGCTACCCGGCTGGTGAACGAGGCGATCAAGACCGCTGACCAGAAGCGCAAGGAAGCGGTTCTGGAAGCAAAGGACGAGGCTTTCCGTCTGAAAGCCGAGGTCGATGCCCAGAAGGCAGAGGCCGACAAGGAGATCAAGCAGCGCCGTGCGGAGATCAGCCGTCAGGAGAACCGCATCGACCAGAAGGAGACAGCGCTGGACCGCAAGACCGAGGCGCTGGAAAAGAAGGAAGAAGAGCTGAAAAAGCGCGCTGCTGAGGCCGAGGAGCGTCTGGCAGAGATCGACGCTCTGCGCGCCAAGGAGATGGAGCGTCTGGAAACGCTGGCCGGTCTGAGCCAGGAGGACGCCCGCGAAGTGCTGCTGCATAAGGTGGACGAGGAGTTGACCCACGAAAAGGCCGTGCGCGTTGCCGCCTACGAGACCGACCTGAAGGAAAACTGCGATAACATCGCCCGCAACCTCATCGGACAGGCCGTCAGCCGCTGTGCTGCCGACCATTGCAGCGAGACCACCGTCAGTGTGGTGCCGCTGCCCAGCGATGAGATGAAGGGCCGCATCATTGGCCGCGAGGGCCGCAACATCCGCGCACTGGAGACCGCTACCGGCGTGGATCTCATCATCGACGATACCCCGGAGGCCATTACCCTGTCCTCCTTCGACCAGACCCGCCGCGAGGTGGCCCGCATGACGCTGGAGCGCCTGATCGGCGATGGCCGTATCCACCCCGCCCGCATCGAGGAGACGGTGGAAAAGTGCCGCCACGATCTGGAACTGCAGATGAAGCGCGAGGGCGAGCGTGCAGTGATGGAGCTGGGCATCCACGGTCTGCACCCCGACCTGATCAAGCTGATCGGCCGGCTGAAGTACCGCACCAGCTTTGGCCAGAACGCCCTGACCCACAGCATGGAAGTGGCTTGGGTGGCCGGTCTGCTGGCAGGCGAGATGGGCGTGAACGTCACCATGGCGCGCCGCGCCGGTCTGCTGCATGATATCGGCAAGGCACTGGATCATGAGATCGAGGGCAGCCACGTCCAGATCGGCGTGGACATCTGCCGCAAGTACAAGGAGAACACCCAGATCATCCACGCCATTGAGGCACACCACGGCGACGTGGAGCCCAAGACCCCGCTGGCCTTCATCATTCAGGCTGCCGACGCCATCAGCGCCGCCCGCCCGGGTGCCCGCCGCGAGAACGTGGAAAGCTACGTCAAGCGCCTTGAAAATCTGGAGGAGATCTCCTCCGGCTTCGAGGGCGTGGAGCAGGCCTTTGCCGTGCAGGCAGGCCGCGAGGTGCGCATTCTGGTCAAACCCGACGTCATCAGCGACGATCAGGTCATTCTGCTGGCACGTGCTATCGCCAAAAAGATCGAGGATACGCTGGATTACCCCGGCCAGATCAAGGTCAACGTCATCCGCGAGAGCCGCGCTGTGGAGTACGCAAAATAAAGCCTTTTTCGCAGGCTGCCGTGTTTTTTGCACGGCAGCCTGTTTTTTTACGCCAAAACGATTGCATTTCCTGTTAAAAAAAGGTATCATGGATGCAGAAGAAAGCAAAAAGAACTGCGTCCGTGCGGACGCAGACCTGTAACGACCCCGGAACAGAAAGGAGCATCGTTCTATGAAAAACTGGAAGAAATTACTGGCCTGTCTGCTGGTCGGCCTGATGGCGCTGACCGTGTTCACCGCCTGCGATGCCAGCGTAGGCGCACCCATGGGCCCTAAGCGCTCGAACGCCGAAAGCGCAAAGGCGCTGTGCGAACATTTCAAGAATATGGACTACAGTGAGGAACTGAGCAACAAGGCTTACAGCATCGCAAGCTGGGTCGCTGGCACCTCGGTGTCCTGCGACACCAACGACAATAAGACTGAACTTTACCGCGTTGGCAATGCAAATGACATTACTAAAACCAGCCTGTTGCAGCACAAATATGCCACTGCATTTGAAAACATGGGTATGGGCGTTTATGGTTCGGATGAAGATTTTGTCCCGGGCTTTTACATTGACACGGATTTGGATTCCAGAAAAGACTACATCCGCTTTGTTCTGCCGAAGGTCGGCATTTACCCCGAAGCCATGACCACAGCCGCAAAGGGCAAGACCAAGCTTGGCGTTGCCTATGTGGTAAAGGACGGCGTAAGCTACGCTGTGGTGCTGTTTGGGTAAATTTCATTACAACAAAAAAGCAGCCGCTGCACGAGAAAGTGCGGCGGCTGCTTTGTTTATATTAGGTTATCAGCCCTTCAGGAAAGCCGGCAGGGGCTTACCCTCCTTGAGCCACTGGTGATACTCGGCGGTAGCGGCAAATTCCACGTCACCGGCAGAGTTCAGGGCAGTTTCCACCGAGTCCTGCACCACGCCGATGATAAAGCCTACGCCTACCATCTGCATGGCAACATCGTTGGAGATGC
>OGJM01000873.1_pt1 | contig 11384 bp, 7 predicted proteins | sample 1572281 | NCBI WGS metagenome assembly OGJM01 (sample SAMEA2582147, study PRJEB24529) | metagenome | reverse complement strand
TTGTGCGGCAGATTTTTCTATTTTATCTAAAATTTCTTTATTTTGCTTGATGCGTTTATCAATCATATCATGATAAATCAAAAGGATGGGATTATCTCCATTATATTCCATAAGGAGTTCATATAATGGAACCCAGGCATCACTATTTTTACCGCTTTTACGAATGATAGGCAAATTTACTAAACAAAATACCTTTTGATCGCCAAAGAGAGAATCTTCACATAGTTTTTCACTTATCTTCTGTGGCCCAGCTTCATCATCTAATACTGCTACTGGAAGGTCAGTATAGGCACTAAGAAACTTGCGTTTTTCTTCTTCAATTAATTGCGGCTCATCGCCATTGATGAGTTTAATTTCAGCCATACATCCTCCTTTCACAGATACATATCATCGATAAAACTGTACCCCATAATATACATATGTTCTGATGATGGATCCACATCGCGTAAAGCCCCATGTGGACTGCCAAATAGAACTATATTATGCGGCAGTAATCTGCCAATTTCATTCATTGAACTAGATCGACTCGTAATAAATAATGTATTAATCTTATCATTTAATTTTAGATTTTTTTCTCCTCTTTGTCCATTATATACATCGATTTCTTTCATATTATTTTTATATATTGTTTTTGCAGATCCGTTACTATGAAAGTAATCTACCTTAACAACTTTTGGATTCACACCATATGCCCTTATAGCTTGATTAATAAGCCTTTCATTAGGCGTCGTTTTAATATGGTCTGGCGCTTCATTGGAATATAATGAACTAATGTTTCCTGATGATGATGCGTAACATAATAAGAAGCACCAAAGGTTAAAATCATTAAAGATAATGATATTACTATATGTACATTATATCTTTTTCTATGCGTCAAAAAGTACGTAAATAAACCTAATAGCACATAATATAGATAAGCACAATAAGGGTGTATCATACCAAGCCAGAGTAGACTGCCACTACGCCCTAACACATGATTTAAATATAAGGATATTCGCAGTAGTACATCTACTAAAGACCACATTAACGATATAGGAAGTACGTAACTGACTAAAGTACTTACAAATATTAAAACTATGGATATATCTAATAGGGGCGCTACTATACAGGCTGCTAACAAACTAGCAATGCTAATATAGTGAAAGTAATAGAGTTGTAACGGTAAAATCAAGAACTGGGCCGACACACATAATACTAGCGGTGTTTTTATCCATCTTGGTAGCCACTGTATCCGCTCATATAATACCTTTCCCCATATGAGTAAACCATAAGTCGCCCCAAAGGATAGTTGAAAGCTTACATCAAATAAGGAGAACGGATCATATATGACACATAAAATAGCACATATACATAATGCTTGTTTGGCCTGATATAGTCGTCCCTTTATATAAGCCATACACATGAGTATGCTCATCATCGTAGCACGTAGAACAGGTGCATCGCCGCCTACAATACCACAATATATACAAGCAACTATAATACCAAGGATTAAACATGTACGCTTTTTTAATTTAATAAGTCGTCCAAGTCCATACACAAGTGCTAATAACAAAGCAATATGTGATCCTGATATGGATAAAATATGAATAAGCCCTGTATAGGAGAAAGCCTTCATTTGTTCTTCTCCGAGCTCACCATAATGCCCACCTAAAGCTAAGGCTTGAGCTAATACCTTTTGCGGTCCCTCTAGATTGTGACCAATATTTTTATCTATAGATTCCCGTAATACACCAGCAATTAATAGGCCTTTCCTATATAGTTTGTCAAAAAATGTATCATTATAGTGAAACCTTTGTAAATCTTTGTCACTAGCAGTGTGATATACACCATCATAGATACGACCTCTAGTATTAGAGCTCATATATCGGCCTCTAAGATTAATGCGACCTTCCTCTTCAATGAGAAATAAGGGCTTTGGTGTACCTTCAATAATTGCATATTCTCCTAGTCGTATGTGATAGTTCGTAGTAGATTCCTTTGAGTATACCTGTAAACGGCCCTGTGCTTTAATATAGTCATTTTTTGCAGTATCTTTATAGGGATGTAGGCTATGGATATCAATAGTATATTTATAATACTCCTGTCCATTCAAATTTACTTTTTCAGGAGCCTCTACAACCGTACAAAGATATTCCCCTTCTTGCTGTAAATAATATGATGTATAACTATTAAAATGTATAATCCGTAAATCTGTTTGATAATAAGATAAACCAACTAAAACAATGACTAAACCGATTACCTTACTAAGTAAATGCCATCTATTAGACGATTGAAATGCTTTGAAAATACCTACAACTATAATAGCTAACCCAATAGCAAAGATGTATCGCATCTGATTAAGTACTGGATAATACTGACTATAACCTAATATTGTACCCATAATTATAGAACCCAATATAGTATGTGCCCATAGGCTATGGATTAAAACCTTACTGTTCCCATTAACATCATTTACATCATGGAAGAGTCCATCATTCTTGCTATCTCGATGACTAAATTGTAATTTTGTTTTTAATCTTCTTAAATAAGCCGTCACCAATGCCCTTCACCCCCTTGATGCCTTCAACAGATGTAAAGGGACCCTTTTGTGAACGATATTCTTCTATTCTTTTAGCCATAGCAGGCCCAATGCCGGGCAACGCATCTAGTTCTTTAGCAGTGGCGGTATTAATATTTATCTTATTACCACGTAATAACGCTTCAGGATTTCCATGAAAGTTAAATACTACGTGGATATGATCTCCTCCAGTCACAGATTTAGCCATATTAATAGACTCTACATCTGCATACGGTAATAGTCCTCCTGCTAGCTTGATAACATCTCCTACTGTTGCTGAGCTTTCAAGCTCATATAAACCAGGTGAAACTACGGCACCCGTAATATAAGCAATCGGTTTATTAGATATTTCTGCTACATTTGATATAGAAGAATTCCCATCTACTCCTCCTTCAGCAAGGACAGAATCTGTTTCATCTGTTATAATAGGCCATAGGAAATAAATTCCTACCAAAACACATAGGATTAATACAATTATCATATACGGCTTCAATTTATATTTCATAGTGCACCTCCTACTGAAGGATTTCCCTATAAAATAGTAAAGTCCTATCGTTGACTCTATTAGTCACACCAGCAGGACTTTTATAATTGATGTCGAATAAAAGGAGAATTTATGAATCAAGAAACATTAAAAAAATACGCCCATACATTACTAAAGTACGGCGTAAATTTACAGCAAGATCAAACATTAGTTATTTCTGTTGATGTAGAAAATAAAGACTTTGCAGTAATCGTTACTGAAGAGGCCTATGAACTAGGCGCAAAAGAGGTAGTTCTTAACTGGAGATGTTCCCCTATCGCTCGTCAACGTTTATTACATGCTAAAGAATCTGTTTTAGAAAAGCCTGCTAACTGGATTCCTGAATTCTATAAACAATACATCGATGATAAAGCGGCATTTTTATCTTTAATCAGTGCTAATCCTAAAGCATTAGAAGGTATACCAACAGATCGTATTTCCTTACAGTCTCGCAATTTAAATAAAGCCTTATCCTTCTATCATACAGCTATCATGAACTCTTCTGTTACATGGTGTGTTGCATCTGTACCGACCGTTCTATGGGCAAATTTACTTGGCTATGAAGGTAGTGACGAAGAAAAAATCAATCAATTGTGGGCAACATTATTAAAACTTTGTCGCATTGAAGGTGTTGAACCGAAAGATACATATCGTCATCACATGGCAAAATTGCGTCACCGCTGTGAAGCATTGAATAAATTAGACTTAAAATCATTGCGTTACACTTGTGAAAACGGCACCGACCTTTTATTAGAATTGCCTGAAGGCCATATCTGGCTAGGTGGTGAAGAATCCTCTAAAGATGGTACTATTTTCAATGCTAATATTCCTACAGAAGAAGTTTTCTCTGCACCTCAATATAATGGTGTAAATGGCGTTGTGCACAGTACAAAACCATTAATTTACCATGGCAATACGATTTCAGATTTCTCCTTCACGTTCAAAGAAGGTAAAATCGTTGAATATACAGCCAAAGAAGGTTATGAAGTTCTTAAAGAATTAGTAGAAACTGATGAAGGTTCCCACTATCTTGGCGAAGTAGCATTAGTGGATCACTTCAGCCCAATTAGCCAATCTAACCAAATCTTCTACGAAACATTATTTGATGAAAATGCGTCCTGCCATTTAGCAATTGGTGCATCTTATCCTACATGCCTTAAAAACAGCGATGGTTTATCTGAAGAGGATTTAAAGGAACGCGGCCTTAACCACTCCTTAACACATGTAGACTTTATGATTGGTCATGAACGCATGAATATTAAGGGATATACTCGTGATGGTCAAGCTGTTGATATTATGATTGACGGTCGTTTACAAGTATAATTTAGGTATACAATCTGAAATAGTAAAAGCTCTTATCTATTATTAATAGATAAGAGCTTTTCTTGTAATATTATTGTTTTATACTTTATCATACGGTAATATGTAAAGTCCGTCCTGTAGGTTTATATTCAATAATTTCTACACCAGCTGTTTTGAGCATCCGTTTAGAGGCCTTAACCTCTTTTGTATCTTTGTAGAGGTCATCTCGATAGATAACAGCCTTAATCCCACTTTGAATAATGGCTTTTGCACATTCATTACATGGGAAAAGGGTTACATAAATCTTAGAACCCTCTAGAGAGCCGCCTCGATAGTTTAGAATAGCATTGAGTTCGCTATGTACAGTATAAAAGTATTTATTATCATCTGCTGTATCGCGTTCCCACGTGAAATCATCATCACTACAATTTAAAGGCATACCATTGTAACCAATAGATAAAATTTTATTGTCATTACTTACGATGCAGGCACCTACTTGTGTATTAGGATCTTTAGAACGTTGTGCCGCTAAAATGGCAACGCCCATGAAGTATTCATCCCAAGAAATATAATCGCTACGTTTTGCCATAATTACCTCACTTAAAAATAAGCCCCCTTCTACCTATGTAGTTGGGGGCTTACAGTATTAAACAAATAGAATATCGTTATTTAACAACGATATTTACAAGTTTACCTGGTACGTAAATAACTTTTACGATATTTTTACCTTCTGTAAACTCTTGAACACGGCTAGATTCTTTAGCCAATGTTTCTAATTCTTCTTTCGTAATATTTACAGAAACAGTAAGTTTATCACGAACTTTACCATTTACTTGTAATACTACTTCTACTTCATCTACAACAAGAGCAGCCTCTTCGTATACAGGCCAGTTTTCAGTATGGATGGATGTAGTTTCACCCAATTCATGCCACAACTCTTCTGTCATATGAGGAACGAATGGTGCTAAAAGAAGTAATAAGGAATGAGTTAATTCATTAGCTAAAGCACTATTGATTGTTTCAGCTTTATCCTTATGAGCGTACATAGCATTTACAAGTTCCATGATGGCAGAAATGGCTGTATTGAAGTTGAAGTTGTTATCGAGGTCTTCTGTTACCTTTTTGATAACACGGTGCAATTCACGACGCAAAGCGAATTCGTCTTTTGTAAGTTCACCAGTTACATTTTTCTTACCTTCTTCGTTGTATGCATCAACGATACGCCATACACGGCCTAAGAAACGGTAAGAACCTTCAACACCTTGGTCAGACCAATCGAGGTCACGATCTACAGGAGCCGCAAAGAGAATAAATAAACGGGCAGTGTCTGCACCATAAGTATTGATAATTTCTTCAGGAGAAACTACATTACCTTTGGATTTAGACATCTTGCTGCCTTCTTTAAGAACCATACCTTGCGTCAACAAACCACGGAATGGTTCGTTAGCTTCGATAAGGCCTAAATCATGAATAACTTTCACAAAGAATCGAGAGTACAACAAGTGCAAGATAGCATGTTCAATACCACCGATATATTGGTCAACGTTCATCCAGTAATTAGCAATTTTTTTATCGAATGGAGCTTGGTCATTTTTAGCATCTGTATAGCGTAAGAAATACCAAGAAGAATCGATAAATGTGTCCATTGTATCTGTTTCACGACGTGCAGGGCCGCCACATTTAGGACATGTAGTGTGCAAGAAACTTTCAGATGTAGCCAATGGAGATACAGCACCAGATTCAAATTTAACATCCTCTGGCAAACGTACTGGCAATTCTTCTTCAGGAACAAGTTGTTCACCGCATTTTTCGCAATATACCACAGGAATTGGTACGCCCCAGTAACGTTGACGAGAAATCAACCAGTCACGAAGACGGAAGTTTACTTTACCTTCACCAATGCCGCGTTCATTAAGAGCAGCAGTAATATTTTTACGAGCCTCTTCAGATGTTTGGCCGTTATACTCACCAGAGTTAACTAGAATGCCATCTTCATGGTACCATTCTTGCCATTTTTCAAGGCTATATTCTTCGCCTTCCCGAGCTACAACCTGTTTAATTGGCAAATCGTATTTATGAGCAAATTCCCAGTCACGTTCATCATGTGCAGGGGAACCCATTACAGCACCTGTACCGTAGTCTACTAATACATAGTTTGCAATCCATACTGGAACTTGTTCACCAGACATAGGATTTACTGCATAAGAACCAGTAAACATACCTTCTTTAGGTGCATCTGTAGATGTACGATCGATATCGCTCATATTGCGCATGCGCGTAATGAAAGCTTCCAATTCAGCTTTGTTAGGAGCATTTTCAATAAGGCGTTCTACATATGGATGTTCAGGAGCCAATACTACATAGCTTACGCCATAAATAGTATCAACACGTGTAGTATACACAGATACACGTTCGTTAATAGATGGAACTTCGAAGGAGAACTCTGTACCTTCAGAACGGCCAATCCAGTTCTTTTGCATCAATTTAACGCGTTGTGGCCAGTGATCAAGAGTGTCTAAATCAGTTAACAAGCGATCAGCATATTCTGTAATACGCAAGAACCATTGAGACAAATCTTTTTTCTCAACTGGGTTATCACAGCGCCAGCAAGCACCATCGATAACTTGTTCGTTCGCCAATACAGTATGGCACGTTTCACACCAGTTTACTTTAGCTTCTTTTTTGTATGCTAAGCCTTTTTTATAGAACTGTTGGAAGAACCATTGTGTCCATTTATAGTAATCTTCTTTACATGTTGCAACTTCACGGTCCCAGTCATAGGACAAGCCAAGTGCTTTTTGTTGCAATTTCATGTTCTCGATATTATCAAGAGTCCATGTTTTAGGTGCAATACCATGTTTGATAGCCGCATTTTCAGCAGGCATACCAAAGGAGTCCCAGCCCATTGGATGCAACACGTTGAAGCCCTTCATTTTTTTGAAACGAGCTACTACGTCACCAATGGAATAGTTACGCACGTGACCCATGTGTAAGTTACCAGATGGGTACGGGAACATTTCTAATACATAGTATTTTTCTTTGGATTCATCATATTCTGTTTTAAATGTATGGTTATCTTCCCAATACTGTTGCCACTTTTTCTCAATATCTTGGGCTACATATTTTTCATTCATGTAGGGGCCTCCTCATATAGTCAACCTCATTAGTTGCCGTTTTATAATCAATATTTTTATTTTACTACTTACTATGAAAGCAGTCAAACTCTAGCGTTTTACTACTTGTACAGAATTTGTGGTACGCTTTTTCTCTGCCTTGGCCTCCTCGGCTTGACGTTTTTTCTCCGCTTTAGCTTGCTGCGCTTCTTCTTTAGCTTTGCGTTTAGCTAATTCTTTTTCTTCTTTTGCTTTACGTTTTGCTTCCGCTTTAGCAGCTTTGGCCTTTTCTTTTTCCTCTAGGCGTAATTTATATTGTTCAAGCTTAGTTAAAGGCTTAGTTTCTTCTACTACAGGTTCAGGAGCAACCGCTGTAGGAGATTGAGGGATGCCACGACCTAAGTCTTTACCTTGAATCATAGCAATAGTACTTTCATCTTCAAAGCCTTTACGCCATGCAGCAAAACCACCGAGCTGTAATTCTTTTACGAGATCTAGTTTCAAACCTAAAGACGTATTATCTTCAAACCAGATACGGTCAGAACCAGAACCAGTTGGGATGGATAAATAATATAGTTTTAATCGATCATCCCAAGTCATTTTATCTTTGTAATTTGCAAAATAGCTACCTGTGTTTTTCATAGCCAAAGTTTCGCCTTTTGCATAACCATTTGTATCATGCCATAAACGCATATAGAATGGTACACCAAGCACCAATTTTTGAGATGGGACTTCAGAAAGCATTTTTTCTGTATGGTTGCGAACCCATGGATAACTTGCTACAGGACCTGCTGTAGTACTCTTAGCCCATGTTTCGTCATAAGCAATGAGAACTACATAATCTACGGAATTTGCAAAGGCACTGCGGTTATATACTAAGGACCATTCTGGGCTATCAGAATAACCAGTTACATCAATGGATGTTTTAATATTGTATTGATGTAAATGATTCGATAAATACGCCACAAATGCTGTTAAACGATCACGGTCGGCATAATCAATATTTTCAAAGTCAAAGTTATACCCATCAAATCCGTAAATATAGGCATATTGCACAAGGTTGTGAGCATATTTTTTCCATACAGATTGATCTGCTAAGATGCCACTTGTAAAGCCAGGATCAAAACGATTCGTAATCAAAGGCCATATGTGGTAACCTTTACTTTTATAATCGTTAACATAATCAATACTTACATTGGGACTTGCTTCAAGGCCAAGGCTATGCAATTTGAACCAGCTTGGAGAAATGATATTATCACCACTAGTATTCAGTTTTGCTTGATATGGAGTCCCCTGTGTTGGCCATGGATCAAAGGCCCAAGACAATGGTGTCTGCATTGTATAAGGAGCTTTTACTGTAGAGGCTTGCGGTGCAGGACCTAATGTTAATTGACCATTGACCTTTGTATAGCTCACACCGAGCATAGCTGGATCAGACTCAATATCGACATAGGTAATGCCATTTTTACTTGTAGTTGGCAATTTTACAGGTTCACCAACGGCAGCAGGATTTAAAACAACAGCATTTCCTTGTAACTCTGTTTGAGGTACATACACCGTATAGGATGTTTTATATTGATTAGCTTCGTAATGACGTGTTGTGTTTGCTAAGAATTGGTCAATGGGAACCAATACCTCAGCTTGTACTGCAGTACTGGATAATGCAGCCATTACTAAAGCTGTTAAGGATTTTAAAATAGTAGATTTACGAATCATGAACTCTCCTAACTCTAGCCCCATAAGGGGATATAATTTCAATCTCTATATTATATCATATAATATAGAATTCATCTCAGTTGTTGCATGAAGGGTACATGTAATTTATAATTTACTTTATATAATAAAAGTTAACACATAAGGAGTTTTATATGCATCAATATCTATTTTTTATAGGGGACTTCCCTATTAGAGCCTATGGTGCCATGTTAGCATTAGCTATCATCTGTGGTGCCTCTGTTGCCTATTTTTTATTAAAAAAAGATGGGCGAGGTTGGCATGAACATATCATCGACTTTTCCATTACTGTTGCCGTAGCAGGTCTCATTGGTGCCAGATTATGGGATGTGTTCTTCTTTGATTGGCACTACTATGGCAATCATTTATTAGAAATCCCCTTTGTATGGCAAGGTGGCATGGCCATTCAAGGCGGTGTCGTTCTTGGCACCATTGCAGGCTATTGGTACTTACGTAAAAATAATATCGACTTTTGGGCCTTTGCCGATTTATTCGCACCAGCATTGATTTTGGCACAATCTGTAGGCCGTATGGCAAATCTCTTAAATATTATTTTATGGGCTTTGCTTTACGCAGCGGGAATTTTGGTATTCTCTATCCTGAAAGCACGTTGGCGCATCGCACCTACGGCAATCAACCATTATGGCCAGCCGAAATCTGGGAAGGTCAAATCGACATTCTTATCTTTGTAGCCCTCCTATTATTTAGCTCTTTTAAACATGCTAAAGGTCAAGTATTCGTGCTTTATGCGATTCTCTATTCTACAGCTAGATTCTTCCTTGAATTTTTGCGCGGCGACTATGTAGACTTAACACTAGGCTTAAAATCTGCGCAAATGACTAGCTTGATTGTCATCATCATTGGTATCTGTGTATTTATCTACTTAGGTTACTTAGAAAAGAAAAATCAACCTGTACCGGAAACTACAGAAACAGCACCTAAAACAAAAAAACGTAAATAATAACAAATAATAAGAAACATCTATTATAAATAATAAAAAATCCTTCATTCATTGGCTTCCCTTTGAATGAAGGATTTTTCTTTATAAATCTTAAAAACTCATATAGTATTGAGTAATTTAATTTATTAGAGTAAAGCTTATAAATTTTCTTTAGCTTTTAATGCATCCAGTTCTTCTAATGCTCGATTAGCAATGAGTGCATTTTTCTCTTTTTTCTTACGTATTTTTTGAGGCCATGGATCCATGATGCCAAAGTTGACATTCATCGGTTGGAAGTTAGACCCTTCGTAGTTAGAAATATAGTGGCTAAGGGAGCCAATCGCCGTAGTTTTAGGGAAATCAATAAATGAGCGTTCCTCTAAATAACGTTCTACTTGAAGACCTACCATGAGACCACTAGCAGCAGATTCTAAATAACCTTCTACGCCTGTCATTTGACCAGCGAAGAATAAACGTGGTTCCTTTTTAAGTTGGAACGCATGATTCAATAACTCAGGAGAGTTAATATACGTATTGCGGTGCATAACGCCATAACGAACGAATTCAGCATTTTCTAGACCTGGAATCATACCAAACACACGCTTTTGTTCGCCCCATTTTAAATGAGTTTGGAAGCCTACCAAGTTAAACATTGTGCCTTCCTTATTTTCCTTACGCAATTGAACAACTGCATAAGATTCCTCATTAGTCCGTTTATCCACTAAACCAACTGGTTTAAGTGGACCATAGCGCAATGTATCTTCCCCACGGCTAGACATAATTTCTACAGGCATACAACCTTCAAAGTAGATTTCCTTTTCAAAATCCTTTGGTTGCACAGCTTCAGCCGTAGTGAGTTCATGCCAGAATGCTTTATATTCCTCTTCTGTCATAGGACAATTAAGGTAATCTGCATCGCCCTTGTCGTAACGAGATGCGGCAAATACTTTGTCGTAATTTAAAGATTCTGCTGTAACAATAGGAGCTGCTGCATCGTAGAAATAAAAACCTGTTTCACCTGTTAAGGCTTTAATCTTATCACCTAATGCTTCAGACGTAAGTGGACCGGAAGCAAAAATAACAGTGCCTTCAGAAGGAATCTCCGTCACCTCTTCGTGGTGAACTGTAATATTAGGATGGCCTTTTACCTTCTCCGTCACCATTTCACTAAATAAATGACGATCAACGGCTAAGGCGCCACCGGCAGGTACAGCC
>OGJM01000866.1_pt1 | contig 11449 bp, 17 predicted proteins | sample 1572281 | NCBI WGS metagenome assembly OGJM01 (sample SAMEA2582147, study PRJEB24529) | metagenome | reverse complement strand
TTGATGACCGGCGCCTGCCATCATTTATGACCCGTGTTGGTCTTAATAGAAGACCGCCTTCAGGCACATAAGGCATTTCTTTCGATTGCTGGTGCAAAGATACGAATAAATCTGGTATCTGCCAAATTTAGGCATGTGATAAGGAGCGATTTTCAGCAAACTTACAATTTGAAAGTTAGTTCTAAATACAAACTCTATGTTTTGGGGGGCGCATCTCTATGTTTTACGATATAGAAAACTATGTTTAGCGTTATAAATCAGTATATTACAAAGTAATAACCTATTTGCAGGAAACGTGTTCAGTATTCAGTATTCAGTTTTTTTCGCTGTTGTTACCACTCTCTGTATAGATAGTATATTATATATATATAAGAATATATATATATAATATAAAATAATTACTTACAATTTATAACCATGAAAAAAGTAACTATCGCGAAAAAAACTGAATACTGAATACTGAACACCCTTTAGGCACTAATAAGTTTACTCCGCAAGGGGTATTTGTATTCAATCTGTACAGGTCGAAATAGTTCATCATTTCTCGCGCTGTGCGAATCGGCAAGCCTCGATGAGTTTCTGCTTCAGCTTGCCACGGCCAGCCATCACAGATTTATTTTGCTTCAACACGCTGCTAGGCCAGCCATCCTCGAAGCAGGTCACACTGAGATACTCCGAGGTCTGGACATCTTGGTCAACTGCCTTGTCTATCTCCTTCTTAAACTCGTCGTCCAAGTCCTTGATGTCGCCATCATGATCCTTGCCGTCCTCGGTCTTCTTGCCCTTCAGTCCTTCCGTGAAGGCACCCATCAGTCCGCCCATCACCTTCTTCACAGTCTCCTTTGGTATCACGCTGACCACCTCGCAGGAGATTGTGTAGTTGCCATTCTTCTCTAGGCTGGCATTGATATAAGTGTCGTTGGCGTAGCTATCCTTGGTGGCATCCTCGTGCTCGTGATGCTCGCCCACGACATATTGGCTTCCGTGGCAGGCGAAGAGCAGTTTCAGCTCCTCCAGGTAGCCCTCCACCACCTCGTCGGTGTTAGCCTGGTTGCATATCTTCATGAAGTCAAGACCAATCGCCTTCTTCATTGCCTGCATGATGGGCATGGAGGCGATGTCCTTCATGCTCGCCTTGAAGAGAGCCTTTGCCTGCTTCTTGATTTGCGAGAGATTGGTAATCTTGGTGATGCGACCATATTCATCGGTCTCAAAGTTGATGGTGGTGCCTATCACGCTCTTGGCGGTGCGCTCCGCTATCATGGCCATCATCTTGTCCCGGAAGTTGTCGCCCACCGAATCGGCCTTTACGTCCAGGAAGGTGTAGCTCATCTTATAGCCCTTGCTGGTGGAATCGTTTACCACGAGGCGCACCTGGGTGGATACGCCGAGCGTCTTCACCGTGTCCTTGCCGTCCACCTTCCACTCATTCTCATAAATCCAGTATTCGCAGGTGTCGCCCTTGCAGAAGTAGGCCACCACATTCACCACCGAGTCTTCGCCAGCTGTGTCCACTTCCAACGTGTCGGAGTTGTTCGATAGCCATTGACTATCAGTGATTTTCTTGGCAATCGATACCGTGTCCTCTACCTTAGGCGACATTTCTCCGCCCTTCACGATTCCGTGGTTGGCGAGCAGTCCGCAAGCTATCATGCAGCTCATCACTATCAACGAGATTTTCTTCATAAGTTCATTTTTTATGTTGTTTATTCTTCAAGTTTTTATTTCTCGCTGCAAATTTACGATTTTTTTTGTAAAAAAAGCCAAGCTCCTAAAAAAAACTGTAAAGTTAACCCAAGTTTAACATAGCCAAACCGTTTCTCTTGCAGTATCAGCCATAATCTTCTCCTTAAAAAAAAACTACCCATGCATCCTAAAACAGGGGGTAAGGGTAGGATTAACGACATAGCCATTAGGTATGTGGCGAAGTTAAGTGGTATGTGGCGTGAGTACGGTACAACGAGTGAAGCGATTAAAAATACACAATCATAGCAATAAAACTATTAATTTTACGTTCTTTTCAAAAAGGGTTTGTGCAATAGTGGCTTAAAGGCTAAAAGCACTACCTTTGAATGCAATAATAAGTAACAACACGTTTAAGGTCACAATTTGTGATCTCAAAAATAAAGATAGAAATATGGCAGATAATATAGAACATCAAGATAAAGGAGAACTGGTCGCAAATTGCGACCGGTTCAATAGTTTGAAGCACTCAGCTGTTCGCTCATATGCTTTCACGGAGCAGGGAGTGGCAATGCTCTCTACCGTTCTCAGAAGTGAAAACCGTAATTCGTGTAAGCATACGAATACACCAGATGAATTGGTGGAAAGAATCAATAGAGAGTAATCAATACGCAATATTTCAAGAATGGTCAAGATTTGGCTATTCACAATAGATTTTTGAGAATGAAATATATAATAGAAATTTTCATGTGTTTATTTTTGATTTGTTCATGTGACAATCATGATGTAGAATTCAATGAAAAGGAACAGACTTTTTATATTTACAATCTGTTGCATTTTTCTATTGAGCCATTAGATAGCTTTAGCAAATCTTATACATATGACTTCTTTTTGCGGACAAAGGGAACATGTAGAGAGGTGGATACTATTTGTTTAAAAAAAAGAATATCAAAGAAATTTAAAGCGATAGAATCGTCTTCTTATAAGCAAGAATTTCGGTATAATCCTTCCTATATAAGGCTATTACCAAACACTCAATATGTAATAAGACATAACGGGATGGGAGCTAAAGTAAATATAATAAAGTATTTTTATACAGATTCTTCTGGAAATTTACATTATAAGTGTGATGAAAAGTCTGGTAGGAAATTACAAGAACCTTAATTACAAAGATTTTTTCTATAAAAATTACGCTAAAATCAGCCGAAGAGCTAAAAATGAACTATTTATGAGTTTTTCACCTCAACAGAGGTAATGATTTAGCAACAGTTCTAAATTCTGCAATCTGCATACGTTTGCTGCCTAACAACTCTTTTCGGCTGCAAAAATACAAAAAAAATAATGAATCTAAGAATTTTATTAAACAAAAAATATCAAACAGAGTAATATGTTGCAAAAAGCACGGTCTTACTAGTAGTCTGTAAAGTCTAAAAGTTGAGTAAAACGTCGTTCGTCACATACTGATGATTGATGAAATATCACACGTGCCTTACTAAACTTTTAGACTTTACAATCTACTAGTTGTTTATTTTGCGAAATACGTATTTACAACATTTGTTGTTGTATTTTGCAATTTTAGCAACTTGTCGGTAAATTCTAAAACTTTAAACTTAACAGGGAAAGTTTTTGTACCCTTTCCTTCTGATGGAAAAATAACATAAAATGTTTCTACGTTTTCCTGCTGTATTAAGTATGGCTTCTCTATAGTATGAGTCTGTCCATTAAAGGAGAAACTAGTTGTGTATGTCGTATCTTTGAATATAAGATTCGAAGTATAAGACTTTCCTTTTGGCAATTGCAACTCCCATTTTTTACCTTTTAAGCTGTCGATTTTAAATGATTGTGCATGAACTAATTGCCCATTTAGGAACAATAGAGAAATAAAAAAATATTTAAAAATTAACTTCATATTTATTTAATTACTTTATACCTGTTAATACTATATTATAATCTTGTAAAAAATACCCAGCATTAACTGAGTACATACAAGCAAGCTCAGGGTCCATATAAATAGCAGCACCCGTATTGGAGTTATATCCTACACATAACACATTATGGGCAGAGCTTTCTATTTGGCTATTTACATCAGTCATGACGGGATGCTTGGCATCTATTGCAGACTTATAATTTGTAAATGTTTGAGTTTTAAAGAAATGTGTTACAAAAGGCTCGATATAATCCAAAGAAACACCATCAATCAAAGGATTTGAATTATATGTTTGTGTATAATATAGAATATACGCTCCCTCATTTACTGTTCCACCAAAAACTTTATTGTTTGCATACTCCATAATTGATGTTACGCAGGCATTAGGTATTTGCTTTGCCATTGTTGTTGGAAACTACTTTTGACAAAGACATCACCTTTTTGTTTTGAATATTTTGTCGGGTTATAAATTATTTGAGTGGAAATCTATTCTTTCGACACATTGCCTGGCTCGATTAAATCAGTCCCTTCACATGCGACCAAAAAAGTCACAGGAATAAAAAATAACAAATGTTTTATCAACATATACATTTTCCTTTCCAAATGGTTTCGTCATTCAATTCTTGCACTTGTAGCAACCATTTTTAAACCTACAAGATTCTATATTTTTTTGCAAATTTACAAAAAAAATATTTTAAGTGTTGAAAAATTAAAATTATTTATCCTTTTTAACAATCTATCTTTGTTTGTTTTTATACACAACTACTTCTCTTGTCTTGTAATTATTTGGATGCAAAGTATGTTTAATGGTTAAGTTTTTCGAAAGAAGAGCATTTTTTGTTTTGCGTATAATTTACGTTAAATTTTATAGGATTAAAGTACAATGATAACATTTTTACTCTATCTTTGCAAAATAAACATTTAATTTTCAATAGTTATGAAACATTTATATTTTTTTCTTATAGTGTCATTCTGTTCATCATTACTCAGTTGCACTAATGATGACAGCTTTCTCGCTCATGATTTTGAGACTCAGCAAAATCGTGCTTTGTCTATTTACACCGGAAACTACAACATCTATCAGATTGCTAAAAAGGTGTCATTACCATCGGCTTCCACAACCAAATTAAACTCAGTAATAACAAATTGCTGTAACGACTATCCTGTTATTAAGTGGCTACATAATTATGCAAAAGATAAAAAATACAATTTTTCAGATGTAAATATTACATCTAAAGGCATGAATGGGAATCCTGCTGCCTATGACCATAGTACAAAAATCCTGTCATTTTTAACAAGCAATGCTATAAATAACACAACTTATCCAGAAGAGTTCATACATATGAACCAAGATAATGTGTATTTTGGAGGAATTGGCACATATGAAAAAACTGCCATGCTAAATATAGAGTTCGAATCAAAATTCATTCAAGATGTTATTCATGCGCCTTATGGAACACAGTTAGTTGGTTCTGGCAATAAGTATTACAATTCATATATCAATTGGGTGTATTCATTTAATCCAACATCTTCATTTCCAAATTTTACCGCAGTAGAATCTGGTTATAACAATATTTCTTGGTGGCAATTTGCTCAGGACTTCAAGGAAAGTTCTCCTTCTCCTTACAAAGATTACGTTATGAGCAATGTGCTTGTAGCAAAACTTATAGATATTATAGGGAATAATTTTGGCAAAAATACAAAAAGTATCGCTTTGGCTAGTTCAAAAAACAGTACAATCTTACCCCAAAGTTTCAAATATAAAGGAAAAACATTTATAGTAAAAGAGAACATTATCAAAAATGCACAAAACAAAATCTCTTTTGCCAATATTGCTGTATCTAGTACTTTAAAAATCAACAAATGTATCCCTGTAGATTCTATAGTCAGACAAGTATTCTCAAAAGAACGTATAAAGTATCTAGCCGAAAGAAATGAAAAAATCATTTGCTTAACTGTATTTGATGGTCAAAGTGGAAAAATAGAAGAAGTCAGTTTTTCTCTGACTTTTGCACCTGATATTACAGAAAAGGAAATTTTTAATTTAGAGCAAATTATAAAAAATCAACTTTTTTCTTTTGAAGATACAAATACTCAAGAACATTATAGATTTGTACAAGCTATAGATTTTACATTGCTGAACAAATGATATAAACCTGTTGACGATTTCTTACTCGCCAACAGGTTTAAATTTAAATCACGCATACGTAGGGACGATTGCTGGATAAAAACATTCAAATATATCTGTATAGGCGTTTAGAGCTTACAAAAACTTCACATAGAATATCAAACTGGTTGATTTTCAACAGAAGTGTTACAAGTGATACCTAAGACTTTTAGTGGTTTTTATGAAATAGCTGCAAATTTACGATTTTTTTTGTAAAAAAAGCCAAGCTCCTAAAAAAAACTGTAAAGTTAACCCAAGTTTAACATAGTCAAACCGTTTCTCTTGCAGTATCAGCCATAATCTTCTCCTTTTTTAAAAAAACTACCCATCCACCCTAAAACAGGGGGTATGGGTAGGATTAACGACATAGCCATTAGGTATGTGGCGAAGTTGAGTGGTAAAGGAGTAAGATCTTCAAACAAATTTAAATTTGTCTAAATAGATGCCACTAATCTCAAAAAATCATTTATTTTTAACCGATTATCACGATAAAACATTATATTTGTAGCGTTAAATGGTTTTAGAATTATGGCAAAGAAAAATATAGACTTAGCAGTAGTCCTTCATGATGATTGCGACTACAAGGACTGGCTTGTGGAACTCAAGGAACGATTCTACAGCCATCGCCTTAAAGCATCGTGTGCCACCAACGGTTATTTGTTGGATTTCTATTGGAAGTTGGGACGAGACATTGAAGCCAAGCAATATACCAACACTTACGGCTCTGGTTTTTATAAGAATCTCAGTCAAGACTTGAAGAACGAGATGCCTGGCGTAAAAGGGTTCTCGCCTATAAACTTGCGCTATATGAGTAAGTTTTTCAAACTCTATGCTCCTCTATATAGTAATATTCCGCAGACTGCGGAACTTTTCTCTGATTCGTTGTCTGACTCAAATGTTCCGCAAGTTGCGGAACAATTTGAAAAACGTCAACAGCCTGTTGATGATTTCAATTTGTTGTTCTCTATTCCTTGGGACCATCATCGCCGTATCATCGACAAATGCAAGGATGATATGGACAAAGCCCTGTTCTTTGTAAGAAAAACATGGGAAAATAATTGGGGACGTGATGCGTTGCTTAATTGGCTTGACACAGACCTATATAAGCGTGATGGTAAGGCTGTTACAAATTTCCAATCTACTCTTCCCGAAAGACTTCAAATCATCTATGCCGACTATCGAGGAATTGGAAAAGGGGTTGAAAGATAACTAAAAGTAACGGAACTGTTTTTGCATGAACAAAGAAGAAATAAAACAAGAACCTAATGATGGGCTGATAGCTCGCATATTAGGAGGAACACCCACTATTTTACAGAAGGTGTTCTTTATACTTATGGCATTTTCGCTGATATTATGGCCCTTGGGATGCTATGTTTCTATATTCTTCTTTGATGCCCCTGTTCGCTCTGATGTAGACAAAACATGTCGTTATGGTATGCTTATAACCATCTACTTGTATCCTATCTACTTGTTCCCTTTGTTGAGATTTATGTTTCAACTTTCAAAGAACTTAAGAGCAACTTGGCTTTATTATCTATGTCCGATAGTACCAATATTAATTCTTAGGTTGTTATTTTCAATTAGTACAATCAGTGCTCCGAAAATAGACAATACCGAATTTTGCACTAATGAGGATTTGGTTGGTCATTGGACTTTGAATGGTGGAGAAAGACAGATCAATTATCCTGAGATTGAATTTTTCAATGATAGTACGGTGGAATTATACTCACAAGCTGATACCCTATACAGATATACCTATTGTTTGCAAAATGATTCCTTATATCTCAATGACATAAATGGAAGACAATACGTAAATAAAATCAATAAAGTCGATGACGAAACCATTATGTTTGAGGGTATCGCAGATGTTAAAGGCATACAGATTTATCATAAATAAAATGTTCTTGAAATGAGAATCTATAAACAAAAAAATATACTTGAAAGAAATATAAATTATAGCAATGCGTATGGTAGAAATCTTCTACAAGAAGCTATTGTATCTTGTGAAAATGCAATTGCTGTTGATTTAGTGAATAAAGGCATTGATATTGATCATCAAGATAAAAAGGAGATGTCTCCTTTAGATTTCGCAAAGCAAATTAAAGATATGGAAATGATTAATATTCTTACAGATAAAAAATCTAAGTTCTAAATATCAAAGTAAAAAGTTATTATGAGACATTCCTTATTGAATATCGTTATAGTCTTGGTCATAGCAATGGGGCTATCCTCTTGTCTGTGTCAACCAAGGTATGCAAGTTTTGCAAACGATAAGAGTTGTTTGACAAGCAATCCTATGCACATTGATTTTATCAAAAAACTACCCATGCACCCTAAAACAGGGGGTATGGGTAGGATTAACGACATAGCCATTAGGTATGTGGCGAAGTTGAGTGGTAAAGGAGTAAGTACGGTACAACGAGTTAAGCGATTACTAAAAATGCAATCACCGCAATAATACTATTGATTTTACGTTCTTTCCAAAGAAAGAGGTTGTGCAATAGTGGCTTAAAGGCTAAAAGCACTATCTTTGAATGCTGTTAAATATGGTAATGTTCAAAGTCACAATTTGGGATCTCAAAAATAAAGATAGAAATATGGCAGATAATATAGAACATCAAGATAAAGGAGAACTGGTCACAAATTGTGACCGGTTCAATAGTTTGAAGCACTCAACAGTTCGTTCATATGCTTTCACGGAGCAGGGAGTGGCTATGCTCTCCACTGTTCTTAGAAGTGAAACCGCAATTCGTGTAAGCATACGAATTATGGATGCATTTGTTGCAATGAGACGTTTCATGGTGACAAATGCCGAAGTGTTTCAGCGTCTCTCAACAATGGAGTACCATCAACTGGAAATTCAGCAACATCAGCAAGAAACAGACAAGCGTATAGAAGAAGTGTTCCGTAGATTGGATGAGGGCAACGCAAAGCCGAAGCAGGGTGTGTTCTACAGAACTATCTTTTGGAAAGGAACTAAACAAAAATTAGTAATGAGATTTTGCGCGATATTAATACTTTCTGTGATTTCAATTCTAAACAGTTTGGAATTGAAATCACAGACTGTTGTAAACATTTTAAGTAATGGTTATAAGTTAGAGAGAAGTTTATTTCTACACGGGAAAAAAATCGGGGTATATAATAAGAAGGGTAGATTGATTAAATTGTCCACAGATGACAAAACGCGTCAAAAGATATTTTTTAATCAATCTAATAGTCTAACAGATTATGGAATAATGCTAAAATATCCCGAGGTCATATATAAGGATGCATGTGTTATTGCTGATATTTTATCAAGTTATGACCCAAGCGAAATCTTGTCATTTACAAAGCCAATAGGGGAACAAAAAAAGATTTCTATACAAAATATCAATAAGTATTACACATATCTTGATGCCAGTGTTGACTATGTGTTAAGTATTGAAATTATAGTCAAGGATTGTCTTATTACTCAATATAGTTATACATATAAGCCAAACATGTCTGACGTCATTATTTCATATACATGTGTCTTTACTTATGATAAGAATAATAGGGTCGTAAAATTAAAAAAAGAATATAGGAAACACTATGAAACAATAGAATTCATATATGAAACCAAATAAGACATGTTTCTTGCCAAGTCATATTGTGACATAGGTAATTCACAAAGTTCATCCAGCATAGTGGCCCCGGATGGTGAGATTACCACCACATTCGAGTACGACGATCATATAGGAGCATCCATAAAGGACTTGGGCAAAAAGTGGTTTGGTTTCTCCAAGATGGAGATACTTACACCAGATGAATTGGTGGAAAGGATCAATAGAGAGTAATCAATACGCAATATTTCAAGAATATAAATATTAAAAATTACGAATTATGAAAAAAATACCATCTATAATGATTGTAGTTTGGGGAATAGCGGTATTATGTACACTATTCTTGAGTTCATGCAATCGACCAGAGGTCTTAGACAATAGTACTCTTGTAAATAGCGCAAGAAACGTGGCTTTGACCTTTGGTCCTGCGTATGTTCCATTTTTTAAAGAGGCTAAAGTATCGGATGTTCAAGTTTTCAAAAAGAAGGATTACGGAGGAGACAGCCGCCCTCAAATAAGAAAACAGATAGGAAGAAAGTTCTATACTGTAACTTTTACATATGATAGTACTGCCGTTAAATTTGATTTTGGATTTGCAGCAAGAGTCAGAATATGGAAAGATACAGGGGAACCATTAGATGTTATATTTGGTAATGGTTGGGGAAGAAATTTTTTCTTTTTAAGTTTTAAGGAACAAACCAATCACTCACCAAATGACTATGAGAAAGTGGCTTCTGACTCTATTGTTAAAGTACCATTGCAAACTGTACATAAACCAGAGAACATTTGGAATTCCAATGCTGACAACAAACAAGACAGCCTATCAACGAGAGACTTTTCATCCTATGGCTTTGTGGAAGACAAGGAGTAGTTGAATGTTTTTTCTGTAAATTTTGAAAAAAGTTGTTTGACAAGCAAACATATGCACATTGCAGAAATTAGAACCGTTGCTAAATTATTACCTCTATTGAGGTGAAACACTCATAAATCGCTCATTTTAAGCTATTCTGAATATTTGGGCAGAATTTTTATAAAAAAGGTTGTGCAATAGTGGCTTAAAGGCTAAAAGCACTACCTTTAAATGCTGTTAAATATGGTTATGTTCAAAGTCACAATTCGTGATATTGGAAAAATGAATATAAATATGACAGATAAAATAGAAAAAAAGGAGGCTACCTTTGCAGTGCCGTACAATAGCGAGGACAACAACGACTATGTGGACGGCGAGGTGGTGCAGCATATCGAGTATGTTCCTTTCGGAGAAGTATTCGTTGAGGAGCGCAACAACATTTGGAATACACCTTATCTTTTCAATGCGAAGAAATTCGACGAGGAGACGGGATTGTATTACTATGGGGCGAGGTACCATGACCCGAGGGTAAGTTTGTGGATGAATGTAGATAGTACACTATCAAAAAGAAAAAATAAGAGGAATAAGATATGAAACAACAAAAAATATATTCTATAATAATAGGATTGGTTGCATACATTATTATATCACATATATTCCATGTGTTTTTTAGAGGTAAAACTGATATAGCACTAAGCTTATTGTATATTTATAATGATATGTTATATATTGTAGGTTATATCTTTACATTTATGGTCTATGGTAGTAATAAGTTTAATAGAATCTTGTTTGGTACATTAAGCATAGCATTTCTGTTGTTTTTTGTATATAATTGGTGGGGCGTTTCATCTATGCCTTATGAGAGATTCTTATATATAGGCTTAGGATTGCTTGTTTATATATGTGAGTACATGTATTTAAAAGCTATACAAAACGATTTATAAAATAATTTAAAATATGAATGATAATATAATCCTATATGCTATTTCTTTAATATGCATAATATTGCTACTAATAGAATGGATTTTTATTAGTCACAAAAAATGTTCAATAAATGCCATTGTGTTTGTTGGTTATTCATTTCCTTTGTACTACTTAATGATCTATAAAGGGGCTGGTGGAGCAGCGTTTACGTGGTGGTTCTATCTGGTATTATTTACATCTATCCATGTAATAATTTTATTGATTATACCTGTTGGCGGAATTAAAAAACCGCCTGAAAATTAGTATATTTTTATGGA
>OGJM01000862.1_pt1 | contig 11508 bp, 10 predicted proteins | sample 1572281 | NCBI WGS metagenome assembly OGJM01 (sample SAMEA2582147, study PRJEB24529) | metagenome | reverse complement strand
TAGGTGAGGCCCTCATCGCAACAGCGTCCGGTTTGTGTGTAGCCATCATGGCATTCATTGTGTACACATTCTTTAGCCATCGTTTAGATTCTATTATTAATCAAATTGAAGGTATGTGTGTTAGCATCGTTAGTGCTAAGCGAGAAGGGTGGAAATAATTATGAACTTACAAAGCTTTCGTATGAAAAGTAAGCCGGAATTCATGATTATCCCAATGATTGATATCATCTTCTTCTTGTTGGTATTCTTTATGATGAACAGCTTACAAACAGTGGCTCAAAAAGCCTTGTCTGTACAATTACCACAGGCGACTAGCGCTTCGGCACCAGCTCAATTGCCTATAGTACTCACATTAGATGCAGAAGGTCATATTACGATTGATAACAATCCTATGAGCATTGATGATGCTGAGGCAATGGTTAAACAACGTATTCAAGAAAATCCTAACGCTAGTGTTATCTTACAAGCCGATAAACGGGCTGCCCATGGTCAAGTTGTAGCGATTATGGATATGTTAAAACAATCTGGCGTTAAACGCTTGGCTATTGCAGCCGAACAGAAAGGATAATTATGGGACTAGGCATATCATGGAAAAAAGCAGCCATTATATCCGCCGTAGTTCATCTCATTGCTCTCTTTATTGCAGTCATCTTTTTTGTGGTCGTTCCAGCTATTCAAGATATGGATACCTATGAAGTGGATCTTACACAAAGTGTACTCGATGATGGCGGCAGTGGTCATGCTGGTGGCGGTGGGGGAAACAGGTCTGACCTATTCCCAAAACCATTGTCAGCAGATGAAGTGGCGGCAAGAACAAAGGCTGTTGTAGCGAATATAGATCCATCTACTGCAACAGATATTCCTGATGCAGTAGATGTACCCCAAAAAGGCGGCGAACATAAAGGTAATACCTCTGGTGATAATTCCGCAGGTGGTTCCGGCCCCGGACATGGTGGCGGCTCTGGCGGTGGTAACGGTACAGGTGTTGGCACTGGTAATGGTGATGGCCAAGGTCAGGGAAATGGAAACGGTAATGGCAATGGTAATGGTAATGGTGATAGTCATGGTACAGTGAAAGCTGCCTTTGATACGGAGGGATTCCGTGCAAGAGTGCAAGACAATGCACAAATGCCTTCCATGGCTTTAAAAAGAAAATTACAAGGCGATGTGACTGTACAAGTAACACTTGATACAAATGGTAATCTTATTGGAAAAAGTATCGTATCTTCTACAAATGAAATATTCAATGATGCGGCAATATCTGCCGTAGTGGCCGCAACACCATATAAAAATCCAACAGGCGAAGATATCGATATCAACGTACCAGTTGAGTTTAGAGGTCACGAATCCTCTGATGATGAGGAAGAATAAAAGTATCTATGTAATAGATCTATTTTAGTAATATACTCATCCAAGAATTAAAGGAGCTAATTATGAAATCCATTATTTTATATTCTTCCCTCACGGGAAATACAAAAAGGGTGGCGGAAGCAATGGCTTCTGTAATGCCTGAAGGTACACCTTGTGTTCCTGTAAAAGAAGCGCCTCAGAATTTAGCTGATTATGACACTGTGTTCGTAGGCTTCTGGGTAGACCGTGGTACAGCAAATAAAGAGGCTGCTAAGTTAATTGAAACTTTGAAGAATCCTAACATCGTATTCTTTGCTACATTAGGTATGTATGCAGATTCTGATCATGCTCGTGAAAGTATTGAAAAAGCATCTGAATTACTACAAAATAAAGAGTCCCTTGTAGATGGATTCGTATGCCAAGGTAAAATTGATCCGAAAGTAATCGAAATGATGTATAAAATGTTCCCACCTGGATTTGCTCATGGTCAAAGTCCTGAACGTGATGCCTTACATAAAGCGGCTGAAACGCATCCAGACGAGCAAGACTTTGCAAATGCAAAAGAATTTACAAAATCTGTACTTGCAAAGTTGCAAGCCTAAACTGAAAGGGGATTGGAGTATGAGTTTAGCAAGTTTCTTTGAATCCATTCCGGAGAAACAACGCAATCTACAATTAGGTTTAGAATGCGATAATCCGATGAGTGGTGCATTTCCTCATAAACGGGTTGTTCATGCAGGGCTAAATGGTACTTTAGTTTCGCCAAAGGAAACACAAGCCGTTTGGGATACCTTAATGAATGGCACGCCTAAAAAGGGTGAAATGCAATGTGCCTATATTCACATTCCGTTTTGTAAGACTAAATGCACATATTGTGGCTTCTTCCAAAACGGTACGAGTCAAAACGTAGAGGACCAATATATTGATGGTCTTGTTAGCGAGTTAAAACTAGCTAGTGAGCGTCCAAGATTAAAAGATGGGTTAATCCATGCCGTATTTATCGGTGGTGGTACGCCAACATCTTTGTCGCCAACGAACTCTGAACGATTGTTAAAAGTAATTAAAGAATATTTGCCACTAGCTAACGATTACGAGCTTACCTTAGAAGGCCGTATTCACGATTTGATTCCTGAAAATCTTGATGTGTGGATGGCAAATGGCGTAAACCGCATGTCTATTGGTGTACAATCTTTTAACACAGAAGTTCGTCAAATGGTAGGCCGTCTAGATACGAGAGAAACCGTATTAGAACGGTTGGCTGCACTAAAAGCCTATGGTCAATGTTCTGTTGTTATCGATTTAATTTACGGCCTACCAGGCCAAACTATGGAGGTTTGGGAACAAGATTTAGCTGATTTAGTAAGCTCTGGCGTAGATGGTGCTGACCTCTATCAATTAAATGTATTTGACGGCAGTGATCTTAATAAAGATATTGCAAACGGTAAGGTTCCAGCTGCTGCGACAACGGCTATGCAAGGGGATATGTTCGAATTTGGTCGCAAGTACCTTGATGAGCGCTCCTATCGTCGATTAAGCGCTGCTCACTGGAGTGCTAATAATCGTGAACGTAGCTTGTATAATATCTTGGCAAAAGCAGGCGTGCCTATGTTCCCATTTGGCAGCGGTGCCGGTGGTAACGTTGATGGATACGGCATGATGTTGCATCGTGCATTAAAGCCGTACGAAGACATGGTTAGCCGCGGTGAAAAACCATTCATGGCTCTTATGAAACAAAGTGAGTTACAACCCGTTGTAAATCAAGTGGTAAGTCAACTTGAACAAGGCTTCTTAAATATTATGAGCTTAGAACAAATGGATCCAAGATTAGGTGAATTAAACTGGCTCTATAAATTATGGGAAGCACGCGGTCTTGTTGCGTATAATAGTTTGCTATACAAATTGACTGCAGCTGGTGAATTTTGGACTGTAAACCTTACACAAAGTACCTTGGAAGCCGTGGAGTATATCATGACTGGTAAAAACTCCTTCGCTATAGAAGCGGTGGCTGCTCAAGATACTAAAACAACGTCTAAAGATAATCCTAACCAAGAGGTACGCGGTATTGGCCAAGGCAAAGCTAATATTTCCGTACCAACTGATGAAGATTCTGAAGCACAACGCAAGGAAGCACTTATTGCTAAAGCCAAAGCAGAAATTGCTAAAAGCGGTGCCTCTGGTGAGTCAGCAGGTCGAATGGTACAGGCTATGTACAATTTAAGTGCTGATGAAATTGAATATATGATGGAACGTATGATGTCTTAACCTGTTATATTACACCTTATATCTAACAACCTTTCTCACACACAACATATACTAAACAAGACAAACTACGTGACATACACTACAATGTAGTGCAAAGTGGCCCCAGACAATAGTCTGGGGTTTACTTTTTATACAGCGAATTGTATTCTGTAATTATAGGAATTCATATAATATTTAATCTATAAATATTACTTTACATAGAATGTGTCTACTATAATCAGATAAAAGTAATCATAGTTATAGTTATTGTTATTATTGCTATTGCTATAGTTTTATTGATTGTAATGGTGATAGTTAAAGGGGTAGGAGATCAGTATGATTACATTTCCTCGAAAGAATATAGATATTGTTGGTATAGGTGCCAGTACATTAGATCGATTTATCGTGGTTGATCATTATCCTACAGGCCGTGAGGTACAACAAGTCGTATCGTCTACTACAGATGGTGGTGGGCCAGTGGCTACAGCACTAGCGGTGGCAGGAAAATATGGTGCCCGTACCGCTATGATTGATAGCATTGGCGATGATATGGTGGGAAGTCACATATTAGATGACTTTGAAAAATACAATGTTAATACAGAGGCCATTCATGTTGAAAGTGGTGCTAACAGTGGGGTGGCAACAATCCTCGTAAAACATAGTACTGGTGAGCGTGCTGTATTTTTTGAACGCTCTACTGCAACTGAGCCTGAGTTCTTAGAGGCTCATAAAAAACTCATAGAATCTGCCTATATTTTGCATATCAATGGTCGACATCGTCAACTCATGCGTTCAGCTATGGATGTAGCAAAAGAGGTAGGTACTATCATTTCTTTAGATGGTGGTGCTCAGCGTTACGATGAAGACATGAAGCCTATTACAGAAGCCAGTCATATCGTTATCGTAGCTCGTGATTATGCTGAAAAATATACGGGCTCAACTAATTTAGAAGATGCTTGTCGTATCATTCATGAACGAGGTGCATGTATTGCAGGTGTTACCGATGGTGCAAATGGTAGTTATTTTATTTGGCCTGATGGAACATTTTATCGATGTGAACCATTTACTCAAGCTACCGTAGTAGATACAACGGGGGCTGGGGATAGCTTCCATGGTGCTTTTTTGGCTATGCTTACAAAAACACTTTGCAAAATAGCAGATGGTACTAACACATCAACTATGAATGAAACGAGCCCGTCCTTAAATGCTATCGATTTATTCCATAGTTGTGCGCACGAGGACTTAGAAAAAGCGGCTACTTTTGCTTCTGCTGTAGCAGCTCTTAATACGCAAGGAATTGGCGGCCGCAGTCCATTGCCGAGTTTAGAAGATATCAAGGCGCTTATAGGATAGGATTATGGTTATGTGGAAAAATACTTCAAAAAATCAAGTTCAGCAATATATGCAACAAAATCCTTATCGCCTATTAGCCCTTAGCTTTTTTGCTACCATGACAATAGGGACGATATTACTCATGTTGCCCATATCAAATGTTCAAGGCCATAGTACAACGCTTGTAGATGCGGCTTTTACCGCAGTATCTTGTGTTTCTGTAACTGGATTGTCAACAGTAGATACCTATCATCATTGGTCCTTGTTTGGCAAAATCGTCATGGTAATCCTTATCCAATTAGGTGGTTTGGGGATTGTTTCCTTTACCACTATTATTGCTCTAGTATTAGGGCGACGTGTAGGTCTGAAAAATCGCGTGCTTTTGTCAGAAGATGTAGGGCAAGATGGCATGAAAGGGCTTCTACACATTACGAAGAAGCTAACCATTTATACCTTTTGTGTCGAAATAATTGGGGGTATTATCTATACCATTCAGCTATATCCCTATATTGGTGATGCTGCTTTATATACGGGGATTATGCAATCTATTTCCAGCTTTTGTAATGCAGGATTTATATTCTTTGATAATGATCTACCTTATGCTATGGTGGGCGATGTATTATTTAATATGAATACAATGGCCCTTATTGTAATAGGTGGTTTTGGTTATCTTGCAACTTTTGATATTTGGTCGCATCGCAAGCTACGACGTTTTGTAGATTTAAAATTACATACAAAAATAATGTTAGTTGGTACAACGGCGCTCATCCTTTTAGGGACGATTATTTTCTTGGGGGTTGAGTGGGCGAATCCCAAAACGTTTGGCCCTTTACCTATATGGAACAAGGTCATGGCTGCTCTGTTTCAATCGATTACACCTCGTACAGCGGGGATTGCAACTGTAGATTATAATGATTTACATCCCATAACTCTGTTTATTACCATCATTTTTATGTTTATTGGGGCAGGTCCTAACTCTACAGGGGGCGGTGTTAAGATTAGTACTATTGCCGTCGCTTTTCTAGCAGCGCGTACATTATTTAATAACCGTCCTGATACAGAGGTTTTTGAACGTCGTATTTCGTTGATTACTGTACTTAAGGCAAATGGGATAATCTTTTTATCTATCCTTTTTGTTTTATTTGCTACTTGTTATTTGGCTTGGGATGAGCCATATGACTTTATTCGACTGCTTTTTGAGGTAACTTCTGCCTTTGGGACCGTAGGTCTTACAACGGGTATTACACCTGATTTATCTGAAAGTAGTAAATGGGTGTTGATGCTTGTCATGTTTACAGGTCGTGTAGGGGTTATGACTGTTATTGGTACTTGGGCGCTAAGAACGGCACCGACTAAACCAATTAGCTATGCCGAAGAGCGTGTATTGTTATAAAATAGATTAGATTGAATATAAAAGGGGGCATATATGAAACATAAAACGATAGCAGTAATAGGTCTTGGTCAATTTGGTGGCACTGTTGCCAAGATGTTGGCTTCCATGGATCATGAGGTATTAGGTGTAGATATTGATCCAGAAGTTGTACAGAAAATTTCGCCATTTATAACACATGCTATAGTTGCAGATACAACCGATGAAGAGGCAATCAAAGAATTGGCCCTAAGCCAGTTTGATATGGTTATTGTGGCTATAGGTGGAAATCTTCAAGCTAATTTAATGACAGCTATGCTTCTTAAAGAATTAGATGCACCTAAAATTGTGGCTAAGGCTGAAAATAATATACAAGGCAAAATGCTTCATAAAATAGGTGTAGATCAAGTGATTTACCCTGAATACGATATGGCATTACGCCTTGTACAGTTTTTAACTAGAGACCATGTGATGGATTATTTACAACTATCTAAAAATATTAGTCTCATAGAAATTAAGGTGCCAAAATTCTTGGTGGGGTCTAACTTAAAGGATTCTAATTTGCGTGAGAAATATAATCTTAATGCAGTAGGCATAAGACGTGGTGAAGATTTAGAAGTTCCACCAAACCCAATTACCATCCTCGGTGAAGATGATAAATTATTAGTTATTGGGAATAATTCTGATTTAGATGCATTAACAGTGTAGTAAGTATACGAAACAGATATAATTATATCGAAAAATTATGATACAATAGGAATAGAATTCAGTATAGGCCGTACGTATTCGTATGGCCTTTTTAGATAGAAAAGAAGGTTATTATGACAGAGGAACAATACATAACAGCGCTGACCAATAACCCCCATGGGATTCGGAATATTCCAAATCCAACAGAAGCGATGCAACTTACCTGTGTAGCTCAAAACGGTATGTTGCTTCAATATATCAAAGAGCCTACTCAAAAAGTTATTGAAACGGCGCTTTCACAAGCACCACGAGCAATACAGTTCGTGGAAAACCCTACAGAAGAATTGTTAAGCACCTTAGTTGAAAAGGACTGGGCTATTTTAGAGTATATAGACAATCCGTCTGACTCCTTAATTCGAAGTGCATTAGCGCAATCTGGCTGGGCCATTCGCTATATAGCAAATCCCTCAGAAGAGCTGCAATTAGAGGCTGTACGAGCCAATTATGATGCGTTACAGTACATCAAGGAGCCAAGTGAAGCTGTTCAATTACAAGCCGTACAGGAAAGCTACTTGGCGTTACGCTATATTAATGAGCCAAGCGTAGCCGTATTAGAAGCAGCAGTTAAACAAGATTCTCAAGCAATGCGGCAAATTACAAAGCTTACAAAGGATTTGGCATTGCACCTATTTGGTGTAAGTGCTGCCACACTAGGGTATATACCAAATAATTTAGGTGTCACTGTGGACGAAATTAAATCGATCATCATTAGCGCCATCTCTAGTGATACAGCTGATGAAGACTATATTCGTGAATTGATTAACAACCAAGCTATCGGTGGTCGCCAATCTAAATGGCATATCGACTTATTGTCACTTATAGACGCTTATGGAACTAGGGCTGTTAAGAAAATTGCAGTCAGTGAATATTTGAAGTATTAGAAATGGAGACACAATGAACTTTATAGATACAATGGCAAGCGTAGAATTAGTGCTTGCTGCCAATCAAGTGCCTTTGCTTGTTGGTGAAACGGGTATTGGTAAAACCTCTCTTGCGGCACGCGTAGCTACTGTGCACGACTGGGAATTAGTAACCATCGATGGGAACCTTTTAAAAGAAGGTGAAATTGGTGGTTTGCCAACTGTAGAATCTGTCACACATACAGATGGTCGTGGTAACACACATTCAGTAAAGACTACAGTATATGCAGTGCATCATACATTGGAACATGTGGCACAAGCCGTGGATAAAGGTCGTCAAGTATTACTGTTTATTGACGAAATTAACCGTGCTGAACATGCAGTGCAACAGGAGTTAATGAATCTTATCTTGAATCGTGAAATCAATGGCTTTTCTTTAAGTGATCAAGTGCGTATCATCGCCGCTATGAACCCTGAGGATTCTTTTGACTACCAAACTATCGACATGGACCCGGCACAACAAAACCGTTTTGTATGGCTCTATATGAATGCTGATTATATGCAATGGATTGACTGGGCTATAAGTGCTGGTATTGAGGAAAAAGTTATCGAATTCATTTCTTCCTATCCAGAGTATTTAAATCAACGCCATGAAGACGATATTGATGCTACACCACGCTCCTTTGAACGCGTATCTGGCCTGTATACAATTTATAAAAACCAAGAAGGTTCAGCCTATAGTCGCGATGTATTTATGAATGTTATCCGCGGTAACGTAGGTAAACTTATTGCTGAGGCGTTTGTAAACTTTATCGAGTCAGACCAAGAACCACTTATTACCTTTGATGATATATTGGCAGCAGTTCAGAAACCAGGTGCTATTATGTCTATGGCTGAACAGGTTAAAAGTGAAAGTCCAACTCGTTTATACGTAGCAGCTAAAAATATGTTGCATCGTTTAAATCGAAACAGTAATGCGGAAGAAGTTCACCACTTTATTGAATTCATTACATTGTATCCTGGTGATTTACGCATAGCAGTTATGAAAGACTTACGTAACACTTATGAGCGGGTATACGCCTATGCGATTGAAGATGACTTGTTCATCGATACCTTCTTTGAAGCACAAAAATAGTTCTAAATAAAATCTGATGTTAAACGAAAAAGGAGGTGGAATGATGCAAAGAAATTTAGATAAAGATGATATTCGCGACGCCTCTGATTTACTCACTCATATAGATGGATGGGAGAAAACAGGTTCCTATGATGAGAAGGCCATCGAGGCTCTCAATCGTTGGCATGCAAAACGGGAACGTATTCATCGTGAAGCAGAGGCCTTGTACACGCAAATTTATGCTGCCTACGAAGCCTATGTAGATAGTTATGAAGAGCAACATCATAGTATGGAACCAGAACACATAGCGGCAGATTTGATGAATCACAATATGTCAGACAGTCATATAGGGACCATAGGACGTGCCTTAGATGAAATACAAATTGAAGGCACCGATTTTGCGGTAATGCAACAAGCTGTGATGGCACCTACTTATGAGCAACGGTTGTGGAATATTTTGCATGATGTAAATAGTTTGTTGCTTGAAGAAGACCAATTCTTTGGTTACTTCTATTTGCAAATGGCGCATCGAATTCGCTTTGATATGACCAGTGCTTTTGGTATTAACTTAAAACAAGGTGGCTATGTATTATATGTAAATCCTTTTATCTTACTACGCCAGCCGCCAGATGTTATGAAGGATGGCATTAAGCGTGAAATTCTTCATATTATTTCTGCACATTTGATGCGCGTAAAAACATTGAGTCAAAGCTTTAATAAAACGGCCGTACATATGGCGATGGATATGGTTGTAAATGACTACTTAGAACATGTTGATCGTGATGCGGTTACGGTAGCCAATGTAAATGAACATTTTGGATTGATGCTCAAACGATTCCGTACCATTGAGTATTACGCCAAGGCCATCGATAAGGCGATGAAGGAAAAGCCTGAACTCTTTGTACCCATAGATAATTCTGATACGGCTGTGGCTATGGAATTTGATCCTCAAACGAGTCATGATATTTGGGATGAATCTGATTCAATCGATACAGATACAATGGACCAAATTACGGAGCGCTATATCAATGAAGCCTCAAAAGGTGATATGGAAGGGTATGTTAAAAGTCTTATTGATACATTCCAAAAGACACGTCGAGCCTTGCCATGGTATTTTTACCTTAAAAAACTGATGGGTAAGGTAGCGAGCGGCTACAAAAAAACGACGATGCGTCGCAATCGTCGTCAACCGGAGCGCTTAGAGTTATCTGGTACCTTACGTCAACATAAGGCAAATGTGTGGGTAGCCCTCGATATGAGTGGAAGCATTACCGATGTTGAGTTTACCAATGCCTTAGAACAAGTACTGCAAATTGTGCATGCCTATAATCACCGCATCACCGTTGTAGAATGTGATAATGAGGTACGACGTACGTATACGATGGAATCAGTGAAGGACGTTAAGCCTCGCCTTGATGTGCGCGGTGCAACAGCTTTCTCGCCAGTATTTTCTTTAGCAAATCAAAACCGTGTGGATTTATTGGTTTACTTCACGGATGGCAAAGGCGAGGAACGAATACGAGAGGCTCCGAAAGGGTATAAGGTTTTATGGGTTCTTACAGGAGAAAATCCTCAACTATCCCTTCATAATCCGTATGGCATGGTTCGTGAACTAGGTTATGTGGGTGTAGATGAAACACAAGATATAGATGAATTTGTACGTATGTCTAGTCGTAGTGGCTTTTCTATGGCTAACCAAGAGGTATAAGCTGCTTTATAAAGGTGAACAGTGATATATTTTGGTTTAACCTAGAGAAGCGTTTATAAAAGCATATAAAAATGACGCAATTCCTTAGAATTGCGTCATTTCTACGTAGATGTTATTTTTTATTTTAGTTATTGAGCTCGATAGAGGAACCTGGATCGATAATGAGGGCTGTTTGATTGTATTTGCCTTCAACTAAGCTTGTAAATACACCTGGTTCACGGTCGATAACAGGCCATGTTTTGTAGTGAATTGGAATGGAGATACGCGCTTTTACATAAGAGGCTGCAAGTGCTGCATCTTCAATGCCCATCGTGAAGTTATCGCCGATAGGAAGTAAAGCGTAGTCAATATCGCCAAAGCGATTCAACAATTTCATATCGCTAAAGAGTGCTGTATCACCTGCAAAGTATACAATATCTCCATAGAAATCTACGATGCAACCTGCTGCATGACCACCAGGGATACCAGCACCGTGGAAGGCTGGAACTATGCGAACAGAACCGAATTCAAAGTCAAATTTACCGCCTAAATGCATAGCGTGTGTACGACAACCAGCAGCTGCTGCTTTACCAGCTACCTCTGCAGTAGAGATAACGAGTGCATCATTTGCTTTAGCAATGAAATCTGTATCGCCATAGTGGTCATCGTGACCATGGCTGACAAAGATATATTGGCATTTGATATCTTCTTTTTTTGCGATATCCCATGTATTACCCGTTAAGAATGGGTCGAAAATCATGGATACATCACCGCGAGTGAGCATAAAGCAAGCGTGGCCGAAATAAGT
>OGJM01000861.1_pt1 | contig 11510 bp, 10 predicted proteins | sample 1572281 | NCBI WGS metagenome assembly OGJM01 (sample SAMEA2582147, study PRJEB24529) | metagenome | reverse complement strand
TACTAATCGTGATGTTGTTATCGGAGGTTTTGGTGGGGATGCGGTACAAAATTATTTAGGTGATCGCGCTGAATTCGTTCGCCAAGAAGAGCAAAATGGTACAGGGCATGCCGTAAAAATGGCTCAACCAGTGCTTGGTGATTATGATGGCACAATCTTATTGTTGTGTGGTGATACTCCACTCGTTACAAAGGAAAGCTTAGAAGCTCTATTAGAGGAGCATAAAAACTCTGGTGCAGCTGCTACGATTTTAACAGCACATATGCCTGACCCAACTGGTTATGGTCGTATTATTCGTAATGAAGCAGGTTCCGTAGTTCGCATTGTAGAACAAAAAGATGGTAAACCAGAGGAATTAGCCGTTCAAGAAGTAAATACTGGTATGTACGCCTTTGATAGCAAAAAATTATGGCCTTGCTTAGATCAACTATCTGATGATAATGCGCAAGGTGAATTGTATATCACGGATGTCGTAGATATTCTTGTAAATGGTGGCGATAAGGTAAGCGCTTATATGACTAAAGATTTTGAAGAGTCTCTAGGTGTAAACTCTCGCTTGCAATTAGCTGAAGCTGAGGCTATTTTAAAACACCGTAAAAATATTGAATTAATGACAGCAGGTGTAACAATTATCGATCCAGCAAATACTTACGTAGCTCCAGAGGTAACAGTAGGGGCGGATACAATCTTGCATCCTGGTACAATCCTTGAAGGCAATACTGTCATTGGGGAGCGTTGTGAAATTGGTCCACATACTCGTTTAACAAATGTGAAAGTTGGTAACGATACGATTATCCACTTCACGTATGGTCATGACTGCGAAGTAAAAGATGGTGTAGATGTAGGTCCATATGTTCACTTGCGTCCAAATACTGTACTAGGCAACAAGGTTCATGTAGGCAACTTCGTAGAGGTGAAAAATTCTAATGTTGGGGAAGGAACTAAGTTCCCTCATCTTTCCTATATCGGCGATAGCGATGTAGGGGCCGGTGTTAATATTGGTTGTGGTACGATTACTGTAAACTACGATGGTAAAGTTAAACATCGTACGACCATTGGCGATGGTGCTTTCGTAGGCTGTAATAGTAACTTAGTAGCTCCTGTAACAGTAGGTAATTATAGTTATGTAGGAGCAGGTTCTACTATTACTAAAAATGTACCAGATAAGGCGTTAGCAGTGGGCCGTAGCAAGCAAATTGTGAAAGAAAACTGGGTAACAGACGATACTTTCAAAAAGAAATAAAAAAATATTATAATTTTTTAACACAATTGGGGCAAAATAGTATACAATAAAAAGGCAATAGTGTGTATCTGTAATGGATGATTATGGATAAGTAACCAATATAGGAACAAATGAAAGGGTAACAAAATGGCATTTGAAGACGGCAAAAAACTTAAAATTTTCACAGGTAATGCGAATCCTGCATTGGCAAAGGAAATTTGTGATTATTTAGGTTTGCCTTTAGGTGAAGCGTTTGTAGGTCGCTTTAATAATGGCGAAGTACAAATTATGATTGATGAAAGCGTACGTGGCAAAGATGTATTTATCATTCAACCAACTAGCTATCCTGTAAACGATAATTTAATGGAATTAATGGTTATGGCTGATGCGTTAAAACGTGCTTCTGCTCGTCATATTACAGCTGTGGTTCCTTACTACGGTTATGCTCGCCAAGACCGCAAAACTCGTGGTCGTGAACCAATTACTGCAAAATTAGTAGCAAACTTGATGCAAACATCTGGTATTACACGTCTTGTAACAATTGACTTGCATGCAGGTCAAATTCAAGGCTTCTTCGATGTGCCAGTAGATCATTTATATGGTGCATCCATTTTAGCTAAATATATTAATGAAAAAAATCTTGAAGATGTTATTGTAGTATCTCCAGATCTTGGCGGTGTTACAAGAGCTCGTGATTTGGCTGACCGCATTGGTGCTCCAATTGCCATTATTGAAAAGAAACGTCCTGAACCAGGCGTGGCTAAGGTTATGAATTTAATCGGCGATGTGAAAGGTAAAAACTGCATCATTGTTGATGATATTGTAGATACAGCAGGTTCCCTTGTAGAAGGTGCTAAAGCATTAGAAGCGTTTGGTGCAAAATCCGTTATGGCTGCTGTTACCCATGCTGTTTTGACAGACCCAGCAAGTGAACGTATTGCAAATTCTAATATTAAAGAGCTTATCGTAACAAACACAATGCCATTACCTGAAAATTGCAAATTGCCTAATGTAACGCAATTATCTGTAGCTCCATTATTGGGCGAAGCAATTATGCGTATCTTTCACGAAGTTTCAGTAAGTAATTTATTTGATAAATAATAGGTGATTTTTGAAGTTAGTAGTAGGCCTTGGTAACCCAGGCAAGCAATATGAAGCGACAAAACATAATATTGGATTTATGGTCATTGATGCCATTGCGGATAGCGTTTCTCACACTCCTTGGAGAGAGGAACAAAAGGCAGAGGTGTGCAGTATTAATGTAGCTGGTGAAAAGGTATTGCTTGTAAAGCCTCAAACATTTATGAATGCAAGTGGCGAGTCCGTAGGTCCGTTGATGCGGTACTATAAGATTGATCCATCTGATGTGTATTGCATTTATGATGATATGGATTTACCGGTAGGCAAATTGCGTATTCGACCAAATGGTAGTTCTGGTGGGCATAATGGGATTAAATCTTTAATTTCTCATATAGGAACAGAAAATTTTCCCCGTTTTCGCGTAGGTATTGGTCGTCCATTACCACAGTGGACTGTCATTGACCACGTGTTAGCACCATTTAGTGAAGAATCACAAGAGAAAGTACAAAAAGGTATCAAAGATACAGTAAAGGCTGTATTAGGTACTTTAGAGGTGGGCATAGACAAAGGGATGAATCAGTTTAATCCTAAGCGTCGTCCACAGCGATAAATAACATGCAAAAGGGCATGAGTCTCATTGAGATTCATGCCCTTTTTACGAGGTATATATGAGCAATCAAGAGAAAATGCCTTTTGTAGAGGCTTTAGAATCATATAAGGAACAACATTTTGTGCCTTTTCATACACCAGGTCATAAAATTGGTGTTGAAGCGCCTCAGTTACTAAAAGACTGGATGGGACCGGCACTGCCATATGATTTAGGGGTTATGTATGCCTTAGATGATTTACATGAACCAGAAGGGGCATTAAAGGAATCACAAGACTTAACAGCTGAGTTATATGGTGCTGATTGCTGTTGGTTTTCCATCAATGGTACAACTGCCTTAATCGAAGCTATGATTATGGGGACTGTAGGTCCCGATGAAACCATCATCATTCCTCGTGAAGCGCATCGCTCTGTTATAAGTGGTTTAGTCTTATCTGGTGCAAAGCCTGTCTATATGGATTGTCAGTTTGATGAACGATGGGGCATACCTTTAGGTGTATCAGAGGGGGATGCTATTAAAACCATGGATGCTCATCCAGAGGCTAAGGCGATTCTCTTAGTGTATCCAAACTATTATGGTGTAGGTATAGATATTGTAAAGATCGTAAAAGAAGCGCATAAACGAGGGATGGTTGTTCTTGTTGATGAAGCGCACGGACCTCATTTACCATTTTCAGAAAATTTACCTGTTGAAGCCATTGCGGCAGGTGCAGACTTAGTGGCACAAAGCACGCATAAATCGGTAGGCTCTTTGACGCAAACCTCTTGGTTATTAGGCCAAGGGGATAAAATCAATCAGCGTCGCATTACGCAAATGCATCAAATGCTACAAAGCACTAGTCCCAATTACATATTCCTTGCCTCTTTAGATATGGCGCGTCATCAATTAGCCACTGAAGGTGAGGCGCTAATAAGTCGAACCGTAGAATTGAGCTTATATTTGCGTAATGAGCTCAATAAGATTTCAGGTATTACTACTATGGAATATATAGACATTCAAGAACGAGTAGTAAACTATGATTGTACAAAAGTACTAATTGATGCTAAAGCACTTGGACTGACAGGTATTGAGTTTGAACGGATGTTACGAGATCATTGTATTGAGGTAGAGTTAGTGCAAGCGCACCATGTGTTAGTGCTCATTACTATTGGCGATACAAAAGAGTCTGTAACGTCTCTCATTCAAGCAGTACAAGCTATAAGTGATACGATATTACATACATCTAAAGTAGCTAATAGTAACGTGGTGGAGAATGCAGAAAATCTTAGTAAAGATTCTTCATTGCTACCAAAACCTATTGTGCGTGTAACTCCTCGCAATGCTATGTATGCTAATCGTGTGCAAGTGCCTTTACGAGATGCACTGCATCGTATTGCAGGAGAGACTATTGCTTATTATCCACCAGGGATTCCTTGTGTGGCGGTAGGTGAAGAGATTAGCTCCTCTGTGTTACAATATATAGAGAATCGTAAGGCTCTAGGGTATGTGCCGAATGGAGCCGATGATATGACATTAGAAAAGATCTGGGTGTTAGAGGAGTAATTATGGGGACTTTAATCATATTAGAAGGCGGAGATGGTAGTGGTAAAGCTACGCAAACTAAACTATTAGTAGAACGCTTAACCAAGGAAGGGCATGCAGTAAAATCTGTAAGCTTCCCAAATTACGATAGCGGCGCTGCTATGCCTATCAAAATGTATTTAGCCGGTGAATTTGGCAAAGATGTACATGATGTAAACCCTTATGTGGCAAGCTCCATGTATGCCATAGATCGCTTTGCATCCTTTAGAACTGATTGGGAAGAGTTCTATAAAGATGGGGGGATTATCATTGCAGATCGTTATACGACATCTAATATGGTACACCAAATGGTTAAATACAATGATCCCAAGGAACGTACTGCATTTTTAGATTGGCTTGAAGACTTTGAATTTAACAAATTTGCTTTGCCCACACCTGATGCGGTATGTCTCTTAGATATGCCGCTCGAAGTGAGTGAAGCCTTAATGGCTGAGCGCACTGGTAAAACGGGTGGTAATACAGGAGATATTCACGAAGGAAATCATCAATATTTAGTAGCTGTTCATGATGCTTATGAAGAGCTAGTAGAACGCTATCAATGGCACCGAATTCCTTGTGCCACAAAAGATGATTCTAGTCAATATGCATTGCGTACCATTGAAGAAATTCATAACGATGTATATCAAGCAGTAGTAAATCTACTGCCTTAAGATAGGGCGACTCTTTTAAAAGTCGCCTTTTTCTTATATAATATTAATATTGAGCATGTATTGATAGGAGGGGCTATGACATATTTTGATTCTATAATTGGTCAAGATTCGATCAAGGCACACCTATCGGAACTTGTAAGTCGCAATGCATTGCCACATAGCCTTTTGTTTTATGGTGAAGCAGGTCTTGGCAAGCTAGATATGGCAATCGGTTTGGCATCCTTATTATTAGGACGTCAAGTATTCTCTCAACCCAAGGGAGAATCGTATTTAGCTGACGTTAAAGAAGCACGTCTTGCTAATGGTGAGACTGAAAAACGCATCGAAGCAGAAGGTTTGCCTATCTATATGGATAAGGGCGATGCCTTTTGGATTCGTCCTATGAAGACGACCTTAAAGGTGGAACAGTGGTATTCCTTATTGCAAGACCATCTGTCTGTGGCCGGGAATGGTAACCGTGTAGTTATTGTAGAGGACTTTCACACGGCTAACGCAGTCATGGCAAATGCTATGTTAAAAACTATTGAAGAACCGCCTGAACAGGTGTATTTCATCATTATTACGAACAAGATTAACACTGTGTTACCAACTATCATTTCTAGATGTATGGGCGTTGGCTTTAATAGTGTTGATGTAGATACGATTCGCACGGCACTTGTGGCACGTGGCATCACCGGTGATATTGAGCAAGCTTTGTTAGCCGGTCATGGCAATCCACAGTTAGTGGAAAAATTGGCCACTCAAGGTCGTATTGAGATGCTAGAGTTAGCTGTTAAGGTAATGGATATTCTGGCCTTTGAAAAACGATGGTTTTCTATGATTTCTCTAGCTTGTGAAAGTTTACCTCGTGAAAGTCTAACAGAATTGATGCATTGGTTACGTCTTGTAAGTAGAGATATGATGGCTCTTAAAATGGGGGCTCAAGACGGACAATTACAAGTACCTATGTACAAAACTCAATTATTACGATTATTACCGCGCTGGTCTATGCAAGCATTGTCTCAGGTCATTACTGAAACATTGCAAGCGGAACGGGCTTTGCGTTTACATATAAAAACCGCTCTCGTGGTGGACGGTCTTAGTATCGCCCTTCATGATGCTCGGGAGGAGGATTAAATGCTAACCATAGTTGGCGTACGCTTTAAAAAGGCTGGGAAGATTTATTATTTTCTGCCTGAAAAATTAGAACTATCCGTTGGTGATGGGGTTATCGTTGAAACGGCACGTGGCGTCGAATACGGTACAGTTGTGATAGGACCAAAAGAGGTCTTTGAAGATACTGTTGGAGCTCCTGTTAAGCCCGTTATTAGAAAGGCAACACCAAAGGACTTAAAACAAATTGAGAAGAATAAAGAGCGCGAAGAAAAAGCCTTTGATATTTGTCTCGAAAAAATCGAAAAACGTAAGTTACCTATGAAACTTATCAATGTGGACCATATAGATGTCACGATGAAATTTATATTCTTCTTTACTGCAGATGGTCGTATTGACTTCCGTGAGCTTGTTAAGGATTTAGCAACAGTATTTAGAACGCGCATCGAGTTGCGTCAAGTAGGCGTTCGCGATGAGGCTAAGGTTTTAAATGGTATCGGCGCTTGTGGTAGACCTTTGTGCTGTTCTAATTTTTTAGGTGATTTTACACCTGTTTCGATTCGTATGGCTAAGGATCAAAACTTGAGCCTAAACCCTACAAAAATCTCAGGTGTCTGTGGTCGTTTGATGTGCTGCCTCAATTACGAAGATGATTTGTATAAAAAAGGTGGCGACCTATATGTGAAGAAGGAACGCCCTCAAGCCCCTCAAGATGTGGCTCCTCCAGGTATTGGTAAGGAGGTCGTGACCGATGAAGGCATTGGTAAGGTCTTGAAGGTAAATCATCACAAGCATACTGTAAAGGTACAGCTTGAAGCAGGTCGCACCATTGATTTGAAATGGTCCGAGGTGGCATTGCCTGATGAATGATCAAGAACGACTTGATGATTTAATTATAGATGGCTTACAGCTTTATCAGCGTACTGATATGTTTCGCTTTTCCTTTGACGCTATTGCGCTCATTCACTTTTGCCATTTTAACGGTCGTCATACCTATGTTGATCTAGGCACGGGAACGGGTGTTATGCCACTCATTGGTACGTCATTAGGAGCGGGCCATATAACGGGCATTGATATTAATAAGGCCATCATTGAGTTGGCTCAACGTAGTGTGGAATACAATCATAAACAAGATAAGGTAACGATGTTATGTGGCGATTATCGCCACATGTCGTATCGAGATGTACAAGATAAGCCCTTTGACGGCGTTATTGTAAATCCTCCTTTTTATGATTGTGAAAGCGGTGCAAAGCCTCTGTCTGAAGAACGGGCCTTGGCACTTCATGATGGACATACAACATTAGAAGAGGTTTTGAAAACTGTACAATCCTTTATTAAGTGTAAAGGTCGCTTGTGGATGATTTACAGTGCTAATCGTTTGCAATATGTACTACATGAATTAGAAGTAGCCAACTTTCAAGCAAAACGCATTCGCTTTATTCATGGCATGGTAGATAAGCCAGCTAAGCTGGTGCTCATAGAGGCTCTCTATCAAGGTCAGGCTGGTCTTGTGTTAGAGCCACCACTAATCGTTTATGAGAAGCCTAATGTGTACACAAAGGAGGTGTCCTCTTGGTATGAACGATAACGAATGGGGCACCTTATACTTGGTGCCTACACCAATAGGTAATTTAGAAGATATGACGTATCGGGCAGTTCGTATCTTAGGTGAAGTAGATGCTATCGCTGCCGAAGATACGCGTCATACGGGCATATTATTAAAACACTTTGATATTAAGAAGCCTTTGATTTCTTATCATGAACATAATAAGGAGGAAAAAGGTGCTTATATTATAGAGCTTTTGTTAGAAGGGCAGTCTATAGCTTGCGTTAGTGATGCAGGCATGCCGGCTATATCTGATCCAGGGGCTGACCTAGTAACAAAAGCTATTGAAGAAGGTATAACGGTGGTACCACTGCCAGGTGCAAATGCGGCGTTAACAGCGCTTATTGCATCAGGCTTAGATACTAAATCCTTTACCTTTGCTGGGTTCTTACCTAAACGGGGCAAACATCGGATTGAAGAACTACAGCGACTTTCACAAGTAACTGGAACGTTGATGTTTTATGAAGCACCTCATCGATTACAAGAGGTCTTACAAGATATGTATGAAGCCTTTGGCAATCGATCTATCACGGTGGCAAGGGAATTGACTAAGAAGTTTGAAACCTTTGTACGCACCGATTTAGAGAGCCTTGTAAATGATTTGGAACAGCTCACGTATAAAGGGGAATTCGTCCTCATTGTAGGTGGTGCTGATACAGTAGAGTCTGATACTAGTGAAGTTTCGGATGAACCAGTATCATATTTAGATGCTGTACAAGCCCTTGTAGAAACAGGGGTACCTAAAAAAGAAGCAATTCGCCAGGTGGCAAAGCGTTTTAACGTTTCCCGCCGGGATGTATATAATATTGTAGAACGTTAAACCTTCCCATTCGAAGGTTAGAAGGAGGCTCATCATGGGAGACACAAAAAAAACGTATTATATTACGACACCAATTTATTATCCAAGTGCTAAGTTGCACATTGGTCATACGTATTGTACATCTGTAGCTGATACAATCGCTCGATTCAAGCGTTTGGCTGGTTATGATGTACGTTTCTTGACTGGTTCTGATGAACATGGTCAAAAAATTCAACGTGCTGCAGAAGCGCAAGGTATTACACCTCTTGAATATACTACGAATATCGTAAATGGCTTTAAAGCATTATGGGAAAAGATGCATATCTCTAATGATGACTTCATTCGTACTACTGATGAACGCCATGAAAAGGTAGTGCAAGAACTCTTCACAAAAGCTTATGAAAAAGGCGATATTTACAAGGCTGAATATGAAGGTTGGTATTGCACACCTTGTGAAACATTCTGGACTGAACAAAAGCTTGGTGAAAATCATACTTGCCCAGATTGTGGCCGCCCTGTAGAGAAGGTTAAAGAGGAAAGCTACTTCTTTAAACTCGCTAAATATACAGATCAATGGTTGAAATTCATCGAAGAAAACCCTGATTTTATTCAACCTGAATCTCGTCGCAATGAAATGATTCAATTCGTAAAACAAGGTCTTGAAGACTTGGCTGTTTCTCGTACATCCTTTGACTGGGGGATCAAGGTGCCATTCGATCCTAAACATGTTGTATATGTTTGGTTCGATGCATTAGTAAACTATATTAGTGCACTCTCTCCATTTGATGGGGATGGTGAATTATACAAAAAATACTGGCCAGCAGATCTCCATTTAGTAGGTAAAGAAATCGTTCGTTTCCATACTATTATTTGGCCTATGATGCTCATGAGCCTTGAGTTACCATTACCTAAAAAGGTATTTGGACACGGTTGGATGATCGTTGACGGTACAAAGATGAGTAAATCTTTGGGGAATGTTATTGACCCAATTCCATTGATCGATACCTATGGGGCAGATTCTTTGCGTTATTATTTATTAAGTGAAATTACGCTTGGCAATGATGGTAACTTCACATTGCCTAATTTCGTTACAAAGATCAATGCTGACTTATCCAATGACTTAGGTAACTTATTGAATCGCACTATTGCTATGATTGAAAAATACCATGGCGGTGTGATTACAAAATGCGATGATATGGATGATTTGGATCGTGATGTTTCCACATTGGCTGTTCAAACGGCAAAAGATTTTGAAGCGGCCATGGAAAACATGGAGCTTAATAAAGCGATTAAATCCGTATGGGCATTTATTGGTCGCATGAATAAATACATTGATGAAACAATGCCTTGGGTATTGGCTAAATCAGAAGATGCTCATGATAAAGCGCGCTTGCAATCCGCTATGTATCACTTAGCGGAAGCATTGCGTATCATTGCAATTTTAGTAAGTCCTGTTATTCCTGTAGGTGCTCCAAAGATTTGGGAACAATTAGGCCTTGCAGGCTTTAGTGATGCTACATTAGAAGATGCTAAAACTTGGGGCGCATTGCCAACAGGCACAAAGGTTGTAAAAGGCGATCCTATTTATCCTCGTTTTGAAATTCCGGAAATGGTAGAAGTAATTGCTAAAGAGGAAGTTGAAAACTCTGTAGATACGTCTAATATTCCACCATTGAAAGAAAATATTACGTACGATGACTTCGAAAAACTCGATCTTCGAGTAGCAAAAGTTGTAAGCTGTGAAAAGGTTCCTAAGTCCAAGAAATTATTGAAGTTTGTATTGGATATCGGCATTGAAGAGCGCACAGTATTAAGTGGTATTTCTCAATATTACGAACCAGAAACTATGGTTGGCAAAAAGGTAATTTACTTGTCTAACTTGGCTCCTAAGAAGATGATGGGCATCGAGTCTTATGGCATGATTTTGTCTGCATCTGACTGGGAAGAACATTTAGAGGTAACAAATATCGAATCATTACCAGCAGGAAGTGTGGTAAAATAATGAAACTCTTTGATACACATGCTCATGTGAATGATAGCCGTTTTGATAATGACCGTGATGAGATGTTACAAGCTTGCTTTGATGCAGGCGTAGAATACATTATGATTCCAGGAGTCGACAGAGGTACGGTTGAATCAGGACTAGCTTTAGCTAAACAATACAATCGTTTATATGCCGCTGTAGGCACACATCCTCATGAGTCAAAAGATTTTACAGAAGAAGACTACGAGTTCTATAAGGAGCAAGCCCTTAACAACGATAAGGTCCGCGCTATCGGTGAAATCGGATTAGATTATTATTATGATTTTTCTGACCGTGAAACACAGAAACGCGTATTCATTCGTCAATTAGAACTCGCTCGTGAAGTAGATTTACCAATCATCATTCATGATCGCGATGCACATGGCGATATTATGAATATCTTACGCAATGAAGGTAAGGATAACTGGGGGATTTTTCACTGCTATTCTGGCAGTTGGGAAATGGCAAAAGAAGCTATTAAATTAGGATTCTACATTTCCTTTGCTGGCCCTGTTGTATTTCCTAAGTCTACTAATCTTAAGGAAGTAGCTCGCCAAGTACCCTTAGATAGAATACTTATTGAAACAGATTCACCATATTTGACGCCACCTCCATTTAGAGGTCGCCGCAACGATCCTAGTAAGACTCAATTTGTAGCAGAAGAGATTGCAAGTCTTAAAGGCATTGATGTTGATGAGTTTTCAGAGATTGCCTATAATAATGGTAAACATGTATTTGGTATTAAATAACTTGAATGCTCGTAATCATGTATGCTAGTAAATAATATTGGTCAAATTCTAAGAGCTTCAGTATTAGATATTACAAAATACACCAAGTATAACTAGAATA
>OGJM01000858.1_pt1 | contig 11534 bp, 8 predicted proteins | sample 1572281 | NCBI WGS metagenome assembly OGJM01 (sample SAMEA2582147, study PRJEB24529) | metagenome | reverse complement strand
TAAAATTATGGAAGTGATGGCTACTCGACTCTTCAGAATTTTTCATACCAACACCGACTACGATATCTGTACGATCCATCCAACTAGAGCGAACCGCTTCATGCTTAGCCCCATTTACTTCTGTAGTAGAATCTGTAATACCTTGGCCATGTCCATTTTGTACATTTGCTGCAAAACCTGTAGCACTAAACGCACATCCTATAGTCCCTAACACCAACGCCTTAATAATTATGTTTCTTCTCATGACTTATACGCTCCCCTCGTTTTGCATAAGAAATAAAACCACACAACACTGCCCGTTCTTCACGTTCATTTCATGGTTAATTCATCTTCATTATAGGTATGCGTGTTTCTATAGTCAATATAACTCCTTATAGTTAAACGACACTTAAAGATTCTCTAAATCATTATGTTACAAATTGATTTCTATTTTCAGGCATAAGAAAAAGACCACCCGCAAGCTGGGTGGTCTTTTTTCTGGGGAATGAAATTGTTATTTGAATAAAGGCAAGATTGCGTTTGCTAAACCAGTAAGTGCAGCCAAAATTGCTTTAACGATAGTTGCTACCATTGCTCTTCCTCCTTCTCATATAAGCACAATAACTAAACTAACTATAAACATCTTAAACTAGGATATTAAGTTTAATATGAAATGAGTAAATTTTTACACATTAATTTTTCATGAGGAAAATAATAAAGTACTAATTATGATAGATAGTTTTATGAGAAAGATAGCATACAATGATTTCATAAATTTCTATAAATTTTTAATATTTTCTAAAGAAAAACCCTTCTCTAGTGCACATTAGTTTAAAACAAACTAAGCCTATTAGAGAAGGGTTTTCTATTGTATCTATAATTATAGAGTTTTTACAACGTCTGCGCAGCGATCGCAAAGTGTAGGGTGTTCGCTGTCTTGGCCTACTGTATCGCGGTGGATCCAGCAGCGTTCACATTTTTCAAGTTCAGATGGAGCAACTACTGTTGCAACGCCTGTTTCTTCGTCTTTTACAGCCTCTGCTGGAGCAGCGCCGTTTACGATGTGAGCTTCGGATACGATAACGAGTTTAGCCAAGCCTTCTTCACCAAGAGCATTCAATGCGTCAAATGCAGCACCTTCAGCGTATACTGTAACAGATGCATCCAATGGGTGACCGATTGTTTTGTCTTGACGAGCAAGTTCCAATGCTTTTTGTACGGATGTACGCAAGTCTAACAATTGGTTCCATTTATCAGCCAATTCTTGGTTGAAGTGTTCAGGATGACCTTGTGGCCAATCTTGAAGCATAACGGATTCAGGCATGCCGTCTTCTTTAGGCATGTATTTCCAAACTTCTTCCGCTGTGAAAGAAAGTACTGGAGATACCATTGCTACCAATGTTTTTAAGATTTCGTACATTGCTGTTTGAGCAGAACGACGAGCTACGTTGTTTTTGCTTTCAGCATACATAGTATCTTTCATTACATCAAGGTAGATGGAGCTCAAGTCTACTGTACAGAAGTTATGAATTGCATGATATAACATGTGGAATTCATAGTTTTCGTATGCTTCAGTAACCTTTTGACGTACTTCTTCTAAGCGCAACAATGCCCATTTGTCGAATTCGGACATATCTGCATAAGCCACTTTATCAGTATTTGGATTGAAGTCATCCAAGTTACCGAGCAAGAAGCGGAATGTATTACGGATCTTACGATATACTTCGGATAATTGTTTTACGATGTCTTTAGACAAGCGTACGTCTGCTTGGTAATCTGCGGAAGATACCCACAAACGCATAACGTCAGCGCCGTATACGTCGATGATGTCGCTAGGTGCCACTGTATTACCTACAGATTTAGACATTTTGCGACCTTCGCCGTCCACAACGAAGCCGTGAGTCAATACAGAGTTGTAAGGTGCCTTACCTGTTGTTGCTACTGCAGTTAACAAGGAAGAGTTGACCCCGCCGCGATGTTGGTCAGAACCTTCAAGGTACATTGCACATGGTACATCTAAGCCGTTAACTTCAAGTACGCCAGACCAAGAGGAACCAGAGTCAAACCATACGTCCATGATATCAGTTTCTTTTTTGAACTCATCATGACCGCAATGAGGACATTTGAAGCCTTCTGGTAACAATTCTTTAGCACTGTGTGCCCACCATGCGTCGGAGCCTTCTACGGCTACTTTTTCTTGTAATGCTTTGATCGTATCATCGTTGATGATGTGCTCGCCGCAGCTTTCACAATAGTAAATAGGAATTGGCACGCCCCAAATACGTTGACGGGAAATTACCCAGTCACCGCGGTCGCGAACCATGTTAAAGATGCGGTCATGGCCCCATTTAGGAATCCATTGTACTTGATTGTCGATTGCATCAAGTGCTTGTTGACGATATCCATCTACAGAGGAGAACCATTGTTCTGTAGCGCGGTAGATGACAGGGTTTTTACAACGCCAGCAGTGAGCGTATTGGTGACGCAAGCTAGATTTGTGAAGCAATGCATTGTTGTGCGCTAAGATTTTGATTACAGGCACCTCTGCATCGTGGATTTCTACACCAGCCAATGGAAATTCAGTATCGCCATAACGGTTGTCGTCCACTTGTTTTGTATAGTTACCAGTTTCGTTAACAAGAGATACGATAGGAAGCTCAACTTTACCTTCTTTGTTGTAACGTTGAACGATATTAAAGTCATCTTCACCGTGTGCAGGCGCTGTATGTACGCAACCAGTACCAGCTTCAAGTGTTACATGGTCACCACACAATACAGTGGATTTACGTTCTACGAATGGATGTTTGAAATCAGCCAATTCTAAGTCTGCACCAGAGAAGCGATTTACGATTTCATAGTCTTCAATGCCGATATCTTTCATAGCCGCATCAACGAGTTCAGTAGCCATCAAGTAGTATTCTTCGCCTACTTTTACCCACCCATATTCAAGTTCAGGGTTAACGGAGATTGCTACGTTAGCAGGCATTGTCCAAGGAGTAGTTGTCCAGATAACAGCGTATGCTTGTTTTGGATCTACGCCAGCTGGCAAAGTTACTTTTTTCTCGGACACGTAAGGGAATTTTACGTAGATGGAGAAAGATTTTTTCTCAGCGTATTCGATTTCTGCCTCTGCCAATGCAGTTTCACAGTGAGTACACCAATATACAGTTTTAAGACCTTTATAGATGTGGCCACGTTTTGCCATTTCGCCGAAGATACCAAGTTGTTTTACTTCGAACTCAGGACGCAATGTCAAATAAGGGCGATCCCATTCGCCTAGTACACCAAAGCGAATGAAGTCTTGCTTTTGAGTTTCTACGCATTCTAATGCATATTCCTTACATTTGTTGCGCAAGTCCAATGGCGCCATTTCATGACGGTTAAGGCCAGTGTTTTTAATAACCGCATGCTCGATTGGCAAACCGTGCGTATCCCAACCAGGGATGTAGCGAGTATAGTGACCAGTGATAGTCTTGTATTTCATGATGATATCCTTCAACGTTTTGTTGAGGGCATGACCGATATGCAATTTACCGTTCGCATATGGAGGGCCATCATGCAAGATAAAAGGTTTTGCGTCTTTACGCAATTCCAAACGTTTTTGATAAATTTTGTGGTCTTCCCAGAACTTTAAGATTTCTGGTTCGCGCTTAGGCAAATTGCCGCGCATTGGAAATTCTGTTTCAGGCAAATGTAACGTCTTACCGTAATCCATGATGTGCTCCTTTTACATAAAAAAATCGCCCGTCCCCGAAGGGACGGACGTAATATCCGTGGTACCACCCTACTGACCTTCTGTGAAAGCTAGAACATTCCGCGCATACGAAATGACTGTGCTTCATTTTGTGAAAGCCACTTAGACATATAACGGTGTTCACCGGCAGGGTTCCTGCTTGCTCCAAAGTGATCCGCAAATCTCTAGATTTCCAAACCTTTCAGCCCATGAGTTTGGTCTCTACTAAATCCGTCTGAGACATGCCGTCTTTTTCAACGCAATATTCATATAATAGATAATTATAGGGCTCAAACGGGGAAATTGTCAACAAGTAAACTATATACCTTCAGGTATATAAGCATCTTGTACTTTATCTAGTAATTTAAAATTCATCGGTGTCCGAGCTAGCTCATTATATTGTGAAATTACCTCATGATGTGTCTCAGCACTTTGTTCTGCTACAAATGCATCAATAGCCGCATCAAGATTCTTAGCTTGTTCAATCCGATTTTGTACCTCCACAGACGTAAACTTAGGTACAATTGCATTGGCTGCGTCCTTTTGAGCTTTCACCCATTGCACATCACTATTAGGCCCTCGCTCAATTATATGGCTAACAATATCACTATAGTACCCCATCATCTCTATCATATGAGCACCATTCACTTGACCATTCGAACGCATCAACTCAATATCTTTATTACGTTCTTTTTTATGAGCAGCCGCAACTGCCTCATTTAACGCTTCATATTTTGGTTCAAATACTTCTAATAACGCTGAAAGCTTAGCTAGTGTAGCTTGACTAAATGCATAATTATCTTTTTCATACTGCTTTGCTTTATAATACGAATCTAAAGCCTTTACATCGCTTACGATGTCATGCAAGATAGGCAATAGAGCATCTGTTGTGCTTTCAAGATCCTCGTATGAACGACCTGCCTCTTTAGCAGCTACTAGTTCCTGTTCAAGACGCTCATAATCCTGTACCTTAAAATCCGTTAGTGGTTCATTTGAACTTGCCTGTTGCCAGATTAGATCATATTGGCTACCGTATTTAACCTCATTGTAGTTAAACTCATTTGTAGCAGCCAAATAGAAGCGAAACACCCTCTTCGTTTCATCCTTTTTACTGTCTCTTGCTGATGAATCTTGACTATATTGCTTTAGATTATCTAAATTCCACTGACAACCACTAATACAACCTAATGTTACCATCACGCAGCAGACTATCCCTAAGCGACGCCACCAATTTATACCATTCATACACGCTCTCCTATATACGTTTAACCTCTAGTAAAACTATTGTATTAAAATAGTAGCACCAAAACAATATGCGACAATAAATAGACATCTAAATTAACTAAAAAAAGAAACTCTCCCTATAGTGAAGCTATAAGGAGAGTTATCATTTTACATCACACTTGTCGTTAGCAATCGATCCACCAGGAACCACAGTACAAAGATTGCACATAGTAATCCTGCTGTAAGTCCTGTTGTAGGTGTAGCATCAATCAAACCAATTTCATGAGCCATTTGTTTTGTTAAGATCACTTGCCCTGTAGGAGAGCCAAAGCGATTTGAGTGGCTTTCACCAGGAAGAGCCATGAGAACTAATAGGATAATGGTCCCAATTACTGGAACAAAGCCAATAAATACTAGACCTCCAGAGCGGCCTTGATCATGCAGGCGCCGAACTGCAACGGCTACACCAGGGATAACCATAACGACGGACATGAGCACAAGAATGACTAAGCCAAGTCCTACGCCAACTGCACTTGAAAGTGGACTAATATAGCTCAAAAAAGCACAGGTAAATAAAATGGCTACAAACAGCAGTTGGTACATCAAAAAGAAGTTCCAATATTCGCTACGACTAGCGCGTCCTTCAAAGTCAGCATATTTGTAAATCAAACATTGTTTAAAGTTTTCAATCAATCCCAAGTTATATTTATCTAATGAAGTAGGTGCTTTACGAATACGTCCACAGTTTGGACAGTATCGTTCACTTTTTAACACCTCGTGTCCACAATAGGGACAAGGTCTCATACTAAACTCCTTCCATTCACAGCAGGAAACAGTGAAGCTCATAAAGTCCTGTTGTTCTTAACACATATAGTAACTTAGATAGGTTGTAACGTAACCATATCTATATTTTTAAATTCATCTTGATTTCATTTTACTACAAAGTGTTATATTGTCTATAAAGGAGTTGTTAAACTTTTATAAAATAAAATAATAAGTATGCTATTTGATACAGGTTAATACTATATGTAGCCATTGGTATTAATGCCATACCATAATATATCACCGATAGTATCACCAAAGACGATGGATTGAAGAACAAAGATGGTAATGCCCATAACCCAATCTTGTTTTCGAGATGGAGTTGCTTCAAGCCCTGTAGATTCACTTATATTCCTAGTAATAGGTATATAGGCAGTTCTTTCACCGTAACCATTCTCTCCTTCATCGCCTCGTTTCAATTCATAGTTCAAGAATATAAAGAAGCCTATAATGGGAATAAAAGAAATCAGTTGAGTCCAGCCGCTACGCCCAATATCATGCATACGTCGCGTTGTGATGGCGATATTAGGAATCACGAAAAACAAAGTGACTAACAACGTAATCGTATCAATAATAGACTCGAAGTTATAAAGACCAATACCTTTACAAAGAACGGCTACAACCCCTAATGTTCCTTGAACCATCATCATTCCAGCCATGAATCGCCAGTATTCACTACGGCTCGCACGACCTTTAAAATTGGCGTAGTTTTTGATGCCTAGCACGAAGGCATCGGTATAGTTTAAATCATATACATTTACAGATGCCATACTAGTCCTCCTCAAACTCTTCAAAACCAACGATTTTCCAACCGTTACCCACATTATATAAACGTACTAACATAGATGGTCTTTTATCTACAAAGTCCACTCTATATCCAATATAATCCACCGTTACATCATCATCCACATCTTGAGACACATAATCCAATCGTATAGTTTCCACAGCAGAACGTTGTTCCTTCGCCTTAGCCTGTCGCCAAAGATCAAAGGTACCATATCGTTCCATTTCACGACTACTCAATTCTCGATACGCACTATGATAATCCCCATTCGCAAGTGCTTGGTAATACTCTTTCACAACTAAATAACCTTCTGTTGTAGCAGAATCACTACGTAGTAAACGATTTGCTTTTTTGGTGAAAGCCCCCTGTCCTAAATTACCAAAGGCTGTTTCTTCTACCATATAATTATGACCCATCATAGAGGTCCCTACACTACTTGCAATCCAGCCTAAAAAGAGAATAGCCACGATAAAGGCACCCGAAACAGACTGCTTTTCACTTATACTAGGTTCCACAGGTATCTGCTCATTAGTTATGTTTACTGCTTGTAGAGGAGCCGACCGCTTACATAATAGGTAGAGCAAAACCAGCCATCCTAAAAGAGGAACAAAGACGAGAATCATCAATGTTGGATCATTATTAGAATCACGCAACCGTCTTGCAACGAGCATAATGGTCGGCAATGTTAACAATACTGTCAATGCAGTCAATACACCGCCCCCTAAGGATATGGCATATAGAAATCCATTAGGAATGAAAGTCGCAAGACCTGTTATGAATATAACTAGACCGTATACAAAGGTCATAGCGCTTATGGTAAGCCAAAAATCGGCTGTCGTTGTTCGTCCTTTACCATTTGCATAGTTTTCTACTAGCTCGCGATAGAGTATCTCATATACTCTCTCTTTCATAAAACTCCTACTATATTTAGATATTATACAAACTTAGCTATTACTATTATACTATGCTTTACCAAGGCTTACATTTCATTTTTTCCTCATTAATTTTACCTATACTAATAATATATTTTTTACAACTAAAATTCGTGCAATTAAGTTTGTATAGGAGATAATACTTATGAACGCTAAATTGACTAAAGTAGTAGCTATGGCCAGCTTGGCAGCATTCTTAACAGTAGGTATTGGTGCTAATGTGGCGCAAGCTAAAGATTACCACTTCAAAATCGGTGAAAACCATCGCATGGAAAAGAACGATGATGGTACTGTAGATAGCAGTGCTCATCCATGGTTCAAACCAGATCAAAAGAAATATAGAAAACACAGAGTATCTGAACGTGAAAAACATGATAAAAATGCCACTGCTAAACGCAGCGAACAACATCAACGTTCCGAATCTACAAACGGCTAATCATTCCCCTTTCATAACTGGTTATCCAGTCATATAACACATAACTAAACTAACTAACCTAAAAAGGACGTTATACACATGTATAACGTCCTTTTTATTATGTATTGTATTATCTATTTTATTATGCGTTAGCTTTTTGTACCGCTTGTTTCATGGATTGTACGAAGTCAAACAATGCTTGATCGGAATGTTCTCCGTATTCTGCAACGATTTTAACGATAGCAGAGCCAACGATAGCACCGTCAGATACGCGCGCCATCGCTTCCGCTTGTTCTGGCTTAGAAATACCGAAACCAACAGCTACAGGAATATCTGTATATTTGCGAATCGTCTCAACGATGGATTTAATATCTGTCTTGATTTCGCTACGCATGCCTGTAACACCGAGGGAGGATACGCAGTACACAAAGCCTTCTGCATCTTTTGCAATCATTTCGATGCGGTTTTCAGATGTTGGAGCGATCAAGGATACCACTTCAACGCCATGTTTATTAGCCACACTAGCGAGTTCACCTTTTTCTTCAAACGGCATATCTGGCACAATAACGCCAGCAATACCAACCTCTTCACAGAGAGTAAAGAATTTCTCACGACCGAATACATAAATTGGGTTTAAATAGGTCATGAACACGAGTGGCACTGTTATTGCATCATCGCCAGTGCGCAAACGACGAACCATATCGAAGATATCATTAATTTTTACGCCTGTAGAAAGAGCACGTGTACTCGCTTCTTGGATAACTGGACCTTCCGCTGTTGGATCAGAGAAAGGAATACCAATTTCTACCATGTCTGCACCGGCTTTCACCATGACGCGAATATAACGTTCTGTATTTTCAATACCGTGGTCACCAGCACTAATGAACGGGATGAATGCCTTGCCCTTTGTGAAAGCGTCTTTAATTTTACTCATGAATATCCACCCCTCTATATTTCGCCATAGCCGCTACGTCTTTGTCACCGCGACCAGATAAACAAATAATAATGATGTCGTCCTTGCTCATAGTAGGAGCAATTTTACGTGCATGTGCCACCGCATGAGCACTTTCAATCGCAGGAATAATACCTTCCAAGCGAGATAAATATTCAAAGGCATCTACTGCTTCGTCGTCTGTGACAGGCACATATTCTGCACGACCGCTATCGTGCAAGTACGCATGTTCAGGACCGATGCCAGGGTAATCAAGACCTGCAGAGATAGAATATACTGGAGCAATTTGACCGTCTTCATCTTGGCAGAAGTAAGATTTCATACCATGGAAAATACCAACAGACCCTTTCGCGATTGTTGCTGCATGTTCCTCTGTATCAACGCCTCGACCAGCTGCTTCACAACCGATGAGGCGAACCCCTTCATCAGGAATGAAGTGATAGAACATGCCCATCGCATTGGAGCCACCGCCTACGCAAGCCATAACAGCTGTTGGCAATTTGCCTTCTGCTTCAAGGATTTGCTCACGCGCTTCGCGGCTGATGATAGATTGGAAATCACGAACGATCATCGGGAATGGATGCGCCCCCATAACAGAACCCAATACATAATGCGTATCGGACATGCGGTTAGTCCATTCACGCATCGCTTCAGAAACAGCATCTTTTAATGTACTAGTACCAGTTGTTACAGGATGTACCTTAGCGCCCAATAATTCCATGCGATATACGTTAAGTGCTTGACGCTCACAGTCCTCTGCACCCATGTATACTTCACATTCCATTCCCATCAACGCAGCGATAGTAGCCGTTGCCACACCATGTTGACCAGCACCGGTTTCAGCAATAACGCGCGTTTTACCCATACGTTTTGCCAATAACATTTGACCAATTACGTTATTCAACTTGTGGGAACCAGTGTGGTTCAAGTCTTCTCGTTTTAAATAGATTTTAGCTCCCCCAAGGTCCTTTGTCATGCGTTCTGCATAGTATAAAAGGGATGGACGGCCTGTATATTTTTTATGTAAATCCTCAAGTTCGCGTACGAAATCAGGATCATCTTTGTACTTGTTGTATGCCTCTTCCAATTCGATGACTGCATTCATCAATGTTTCTGGCATAAATTGGCCACCAAAGGAGCCAAAATAACCATGTCTTTGTTCACTCATATAACTTACCTTTCTATCTATCATTCTTGCTAATATGCCATGTTATGACAGGGCTATTGTTCTTACAATATTGATGAAAGCTTTAATCTTTTCATCGTCTTTCACGCCTTCTGTTTCAATGCCGCTGCTAATATCGATGCCATAAGGGCGAACCGTACGAATCGCACGAGCCACATTGGTACTATCCATACCGCCGGCGAGCATAAATGGGCGTTCAAACTCATCTAACGAGGACCAGTCGAATACTTCGCCTGTACCGCCTCGCTCGTCTTTGTGGTATGCATCAAATAAAAGCATATCCGCACTGCTATCAATCCATTTTTCTGCATCTGCCGCACTACGAACTTGAACAGCTTTCCAAACCTCTACATTAGTACATTCTTTTAAGGATTGGATGAAAGTCTCATCTTCATCGCCATGAAGTTGAATCACATCAAGTTTGACTTCCTCTGCAATCTTAAGTAGGTTTTCTACCGTTTCGTTTACGAATACGCCTACTGTTTTAATCTTCTCAAAACTAGGGTTTCCTTGGACAAATTCCTGACTGTCCTGACTGTCTTGTGCTGTATCAGTATTCATTGGTACTGTAACTTCACCATATATTTTTTCGTATTGCTTATGGAGCTCGTCTACTAATGTTTTAGCTTGCTCCACAGTGACTTGCCGTTTGCTCGGTGCAAATACAAGACCCATATAATCAGGCTTTGCATCGACTATAGCAGGAATTGTTTCTACCTTAGAGATGCCACACATCTTAATTTTTGGCGTGTAGTAGGTTGGACCATAAAGATATGCCAATTTTTCAACCTTATTAGGAGAACGCATGAAAGTTTCACCCATCAAGGCGACGCCGATATTGTTATCCCGCAACACTTGAATATCCTCTGGCGTTTCAAGGCCACTTTCAGATACGAAAATTACATCGTCTTCAACGAGATTGCGTAATCGTACACTGTTTTGTACATCCACCGTGAAGTCTTTTAAATTGCGGTTGTTAACGCCAATGATACGGGCACCACAATCGATGGCCATTTGCACCTCATGCTCATCGTGAGCCTCTACCAAGGAGGACAAGCCTAGAGAGTCGGCTAACTCACGGAATTTTGTTAATGTAGGTACATCGAGGCATGCACAAATCAAGAGGATCGCGCTAGCGCCCCACACCTTCGCTTGGTAAATTTGGTATTCATCGATGATGAAGTCCTTGCGAAGTACAGGGATTTTTACAGTCCTAGCGATTTCTTGCAAATATTTTTTATCACCTTTAAAGAAGTCTGGCTCTGTTAATACAGAGATAGCCGCTGCCCCTGCTACTTCATATTCTTTGGCAATGTCTAAATAGGGGAAGTGCTCAGCAATGATGCCCTTAGACGGAGACGCCTTCTTTACTTCGCAAATGAAGTTAAAGTCTTGCTGACGAAGGGCTGCTTCAAAAGGAAATCCTGTATCAGATGGTAACGCCAAAGCCGCTGCTTTTACAGCCTCAGGCGTTTCCACCTGTTTTTCTTGGGCTACCCGAATTTTG
>OGJM01000843.1_pt1 | contig 11731 bp, 13 predicted proteins | sample 1572281 | NCBI WGS metagenome assembly OGJM01 (sample SAMEA2582147, study PRJEB24529) | metagenome | reverse complement strand
GCACGAATTCACGGCTAAACTTGTGGTCTACTGTATCGATCAGGACATTTTTTTCTTCACGGATGAGATAGCTGTTGTAGCTGCTACCGCGCAGCGTTTTATATTCAGTCCCGTGGAAATCACGAACTTCCCAGTCACGTTGGCCAACCCAATGAATGTTATTTTTAACCAGAATAGACATAGCAACCTCAGTAATTAATTCAGCGTTTTTCTAAAAAAGATGTTTTGCTTATTGCAGGTTGCGTGCCAACTTTTTATTTGTTGATTTTAAAGGGTTTGTTTTTTAATGCCTAAAAGGTGGTAGTCAAAATGACTATTCATTTTGTTGTCAATATGACAATATGAATTGTCAAAATGACAATGAGGTCGTCATGAGTTTTTCCGTAGACGTGCTGGCGGGTATCGCCATTGAATTACAAAGCGGTATTGGACATCAGGACCGTTTTCAACGCCTGATAACCACCTTGCGTCAGGTGCTGGAGGGCGACGCGTCGGCATTGCTGCGCTATGAGTCGCGACAGTTTATTCCGCTGGCGATCGATGGGCTGGCGCAGGACGTTCTCTGCAGGCGCTTTACCCTGGAAGGGCATCCTCGTCTGGAGGCGATTGCCCGCGCCGGGGACGTGGTTCGTTTCCCAGCTGACAGCGATTTGCCAGACCCTTACGATGGGCTGATTCCGGGCCAGGAGAGCCTGAAGGTACACGCCTGCATTGGCTTACCGCTGTTCGCCGGTCAAAATCTGATTGGCGCGTTAACGCTGGATGGTATGGAGCCCGATCAATTCGATGTTTTCAGCGATGAAGAGCTTAGGCTGATTGCCGCGCTGGCGGCGGGCGCGCTGAGCAATGCGCTGCTGATTGAACAACTGGAAAGCCAGAATATGTTGCCGGGCCCGTCGACGGCCTTCGAGCAGGTGACTGAAACCCAAATGATTGGCCTGTCGCCCAATATGCTGCAGTTGAAAAAAGAGATTGAGATTGTAGCGGGATCCGATCTCAACGTACTGATTAGCGGCGAAACGGGGACCGGGAAGGAGCTGGTAGCTAAGGCTATCCATGAAGGTTCGCCGCGCGCGGTGAATCCGCTGGTGTATCTGAACTGCGCGGCGTTGCCGGAAACCGTAGCGGAAAGTGAGCTGTTTGGTCACGTAAAAGGCGCCTTTACCGGGGCTATCAGCAATCGTAGCGGTAAGTTTGAAATGGCTGACAATGGGACGCTGTTTCTCGATGAGATTGGCGAGCTCTCGCTGGCGTTACAGGCTAAGTTGCTACGTGTGTTGCAGTACGGCGATATTCAGCGTGTGGGTGACGATCGCAGCCTGCGCGTGGATGTTCGGGTGCTGGCGGCAACGAACCGTGATTTACGGGAAGAGGTGCTGGCCGGGAATTTCCGTGCGGATTTGTTCCACCGTCTGAGCGTCTTTCCTCTTTTCGTACCGCCCCTTCGTGAACGCGGCGAAGATGTGGTACTGCTGGCCGGTTATTTTTGCGAACAATGTCGGCTGCGGCTGGGACTTTCCCGCGTGGTGTTAAGTCCCGGCGCACGTAGCCATCTGTTGAATTACGGCTGGCCCGGGAACGTGCGTGAGCCGGAACATGCCATTCACCGGGCGGTTGTTCTGGCAAGGGCCACCAGGGCAGGGGATGAAGTGGTGCTTGAGGCGCAGCATTTTGCCCTGCAGGATGAAACCCCGGCTCTGCAGGCGGAGGTTGTTGCGGAGATCCCGCTGCATCGCAACCTGCGTGAGGCAACGGAGTCATTCCAGCGGGAGATGATCCGCCGGGCGTTGGCGCAAAATAATCACAGTTGGGCGGCAAGTGCGCGGGCGCTGGAAACAGACGTCGCCAACCTGCACCGGCTGGCGAAACGTCTGGGGCTGAAGGATTAGAGAATACCTGCCTGATAGAAATCCTGCAGGTTGATAGCACCGGTGAGTTTACCGTTTTCATCTACCACCGGTGCGGCAGTGATTTTGCGCTTCATCAGGATCTCTTTGGCGTCAATGGCGCGGCTCTGGGCCTGCAGCGTAATGCCATTATGGGTCATTGCTTCGCTAACCTGAGTGGTGAGCGCTCCGCCGCCAACCAGCCAGCGGCGCAGGTCGCCGTCGGTAAAGACGCCTTTCACCAGCGACTCGTCGTCGCAGACTGCTACCAGGCCAAGACCCGTACGGCTTAGTTCCAGCATCGCGTCCATGACGCTGGTGGTGAGCGTCACCTGCGGAATGGCATCGTCACGGCGCATCAGATGATGCACTTTATTTAGCAGACGAGCGCCCAGCGCACCCGCCGGATGCGAGCGGGCAAAATCTTCTTCGTTAAAGCCGCGCGCCTGCATCACGGCGATTGCCAACGCGTCGCCCATCATCAGAGTGTTCACGGTGCTGGAAGTCGGTGCCAGGCGCATTGGACAGGCTTCGCGCTCAACGGAAATATCCAGCACGGCTTTGGCTGCCAGACCTAGTGGTGAGGTCGGTTTTCCGGTCATTGCCAGCAGAGCGACGGACTTGTCTTCCAGGCGCGGAATGATGAGATCCAGTTCTTTTGCGCCGCCGGAGTAGGAAATAAACAGCATGACATCACGGCTTTCAATCATCCCTAAGTCGCCGTGCAGCGCTTCAGCCGGATGCACAAAAAAGGCGGGTGTGCCGGTACTGGCGAGGGTCGCGGCTATTTTTTTGCCAATATGGCCTGATTTGCCAATCCCGGAGACAATCACTTTGCCTTCGCAGTGGATGATAGTATTGGCGGCGCGGACAAAATCATCGCCCAGTCGTTCAGGCAGTCGGCTGGCTTCCTGTAGCTCCAGCATTAACGTCTGACGGCCCGCGTTCAGTAGTGCATCACTCATTGGTTTCTCCGGTTATGATCACTTCAATCCCTTTTGCTTCCAGCGCCTGACGAAACGCAGGGTCGATACCCGCATCGGTAATCAGCTTGTCGACGCTTTCCAGACTGCACACAACATTGGGGCTTTTGCGCCCAAATTTTGACGAGTCAGCCATCAGAATCACTTCGCGAGCGGCATTGCACATCGCTTTACTGACGCTAAACACCTCATTAAAGGTGGTCACGCCGGCATTGAGGTCAATGCCGTCGGTGCCCATGAAGAGTTTATCAAAGCTGAACTGCTCAAAGGCGTTTTCTGCCAACTGACCGTGAAATGACGCAGATTTTTTGCGAAAGGTTCCGCCGGGCATCAGGATAGTTTGCTCGTTGTCCAGCTCTGAAAGGGCGTTAACAATGTGCAGACTGTTGGTCATGACGGTGATGTTGCTAAAGCGGGTGAGCATCGGCACCATCTGCAATACGGTGCTGCCCGCATCCAGAATAATCGAGTCGCCATCGTGAATAAAACGGACGGCGGCTTCGGCAATCTGCTCTTTTTTATGCGTATTGATTAGCGTTTTGTGATCGATTGGCGGGTCGGATTCGTCTTTATTTAATACCACGCCGCCATAGGTACGAATGACGGTTCCGGCATTCTCCAGAATGACCAGGTCTTTGCGAATGGTCGTGCCGGTTGTGTCAAAGTAGTGGGCCAGTTCTTCAACCGAGCATTTTCCCTGCTTTTGCAGATGCTCCAATATGGCTGCCTGTCGCTGACGAGGTTTCATAGGCGTGATTACCCTGACTTATTAGGTTGCAAAATGATAATTTCGCAAGCTATTAGCATTCACAACGAAATTACCCATGTTTCAGTTTAAGCGCCAATGATAGTGCATTCTGCGCTAACGGATCATGGGGAAAGATCACATCAGGCTGTAAATCATCAAGATGTTTGCCCATTATCGTGGCAATTTTACCGGGCCTGGCAAATACAGTAAGACCTTTCATAAATAACGAATCGGTAACCCGCTGCTGTTCATCCAGCGCGATGGCGACCACCACGCGGGGTTTAAACCGTCCACCGGAACGACCTACGCCAACCCGACCCCGCTGGCAGAGTTGATCAAACGCCCGGTTAAAGCGGGATATTTGCCAGCCACCGAGCGCCAGTTGCAGGCACCAGGCGATAGCGGCGACGGTAATCAGTGCGGAAACCATAATGTGCTCCTTTGATTTTGCCGGATGGCGGCTGTGCCTTATCCGACCAGATGTGTGTAGGCCCGGTAAGCGCAGCGCCACCGGGCAATCATGTTTCTTAGAACATCACCTGACCACCGGTCACGTTAATGGACTGACCGGTGCAGTAAGAGGCTTTCGGGCTGGCGTAAAACAGCAGCATGTTCAGCACGTCCTGATAATCGCAGCCGCGCTTAAGCGGAACCTTATCAATGTAGTACTGCTCGACTTCGTCTGGCTTAAGGCCAAGCTTGGTCGCATATTGCGGTAATAATGACTGAAACATCGGTGATTTCAGCAGATTGCCGAGCATCAGTGAATGCACGGTGATCCCGTACTCTGCCAGATCCAGCGCCAGCGACTGGGTTAAACCTACGCCGCCAAATTTTGCCGCGCTATAGCCTGAGTTGTGTTTACTGCCCACTTTCCCTGATTTGGAGTTGATCTGGATAATGCGTCCCTGGACGCCATCGCGGATCATCAGGCGTGAAAATTCACGTGCGCAGAGGAAGTAGCCGACCAGATTCACCTGCAGCGAGCGGTCGAAATCCCCAAGCTGAAAGTCGCTGATAAACGCGGCTTTTGCGATACCCGCGCTGTAAACCAGCAGATCGACGCGGCCAAATATTTCATCCACTCCGCGCGACAGCGCCAGCACACTCTGTTCGCTGGTGGCATCAGCGCCAAAACCGTAGGCGGTGCCTTCGCCAAACTCGGCGTTAATTTCCTGCGCGACGTTGGCGGCTTTATCGCTTTGGATATCCACCACCGCGACACGGTACCCTTCTGTCGCAAGCCCACGGCAAAGGAATGCCCCCAGGGTCTGGCCTCCACCAATGACAACGGCAACCTGATTCATCTTTATCTCCTTCAATCTTAAGCAATAAACTTCAAAATACAGCCCGGTGCGATACCGTCCGGTACGGGGCCCGCAACGTGTACGGTGCCGGGAAATTCCGCTTCACTCAGTCCGTCAAAACGCAGAGTGATATGCCCCAGTTCACGTAAGTTTTGTTCCGCCACGCTGCCAACGGCTGTGACCGGGTAGTGATGCTGGCCTAGCTCAAATTGGATCCCAGCCTGCAAAGAGCCGTTCAGCTCCCCATGGCAATGAATGAAGCAAAATTCTTCGATATCCGCAGGCGCGCCTTCACGAAAGGTAATTAGCATCTGGTCGCAGAGTGCATCCGGGGCACTCTGGCCGATGCGGGTGATGGTGGTTTCATAAATCACGGTCATTTTTGAGTGCCTCTTATTGGTAAATAAAGCCGGAAACAAACCAGGCGATGAGAACGGTCGGTGCGCCGGTCAGAAAACGACTCACCAGTACGGATGGCACACCGGCGCGCTTCGGCTAGCGACAATCCGACTGGAATAAAGTCGCATGCCGCTTGGGCGTTAATGGCGAACAAGGCAGGTAGCGCCAGATGCGGAGGAATGTTCCCCAAACCAATCTGTACGCCGATCAGGACGCCGATAACCTGGGCGATGACCGCACCAGGGCCGAGGAAAGGGGACAGCAGCGGGAAAGAGCAGATCAGCGCCAGGGTTACCAGCCCCAGCGGATGGCTGGCCAGCGGTGCGAGTCCATGGGCAATCCAGTCCCCCAGGCCAGACGCCATAATGATGCCGATCAGCGCCGAGACGAACGCCATAAACGGCAGAATGGTTTTCAGGACGGTATCGATAGTGTCTCGCCCAGCCTGAAACAGAACCGCAACGGCTGAACCCATTCCCATGCCGACTTTTGCCAGCAGACCGTCGCTTTGTTCGGTAATTTTCTTGCTGGTGTCGTACTCGCGACCCATCGTGCTGTTTGCTGGCGTTGGCGCAGCGGATGCTTCACCGACGACGGTAATGTTTTCTTCTTTCACGCCAGAGACATAGATATCTTCGATAATATATTGGGCCAGCGGACCGGATTTACCCGTCGCGTGAATATTCACTGTTGGTATACGGCGTTTTGGATAGATCCCGCAGCGCAGCGTGCCGCCGCAGTCGATGATCGCCACGCCAATTTCGTTCTCTGGCGGCTCGCCTTCTTTGAAGCCATCAACGGCCTGCCAACCTGTCAGGCTGGCTATCCTGTCGACTATTGCGGGGCGAGTCCCTGCGGCGATATAGACAATTTTCTTGCCTGGCACGGCATCCAGTTCAAGCGGGCCGCCCCAGCCGCCGGTGCCTTTTTCAATACGAATACGCGTCATGATGCTGCTCCCGCCAGATGTACTTTCTGCTCAAGTTGAATGCCCATTTTTTTCTCAAAGATGGTGGTGGTGAAATCGGTCACCCAGCCGCGGAAGAAGTTAGTCACCAGGCCGACCAGCAAATAGCTCACCGCCAGCGGGCCGAGCGGAAGACCCAGCGTGGTCAGACCGCTGGCGATCCCCAGATAGACGAACAGCTCACCGGGATTGATGTGGGGAAATAAGCCGTTCATTGAATGGCAGCTGTAAGAGGCGGCTGCGTAGTAGCTGGGCTTGAACTTTTCCGGCATAAAGCGGCCCAGGCTCAGTGTCATAGGATTACAAAACACAAATGTGCCGATGCACGGCAGCAGTAGATAGCGGGACAGCGGGTTTCCGGCGCAGCGCTGGGCAAAACGTTCAATACGTTGCTGACCGATAAAGTTAATCAGCGCATTCATGATGACCAGCAGACTGATCAGCAGAGGCAGAATACCGGTCACCATGCCGGTAAACACCTCTCCGCCTTTCTGGAACAATCCGATAAACCACTCAGCACCGAGTGTGATGGTGTCGATCATTATTCTCTCCTGTAGGGGTTTTAGTTATCTTGCCAAACGGTAACTAATTTTAATCAGATCGAAAGATTTAAAAGTGTTATTTTGATCTCAAAATGAAAGATAAATATTTTAATTTGAAAGATTGTGCGTGAGGACGCGCAAATGTGCCGGTCAGGAGTGCAAGAGGGGGGAAATTCTGTGAAGGAGAGCGACTACTGCTTCCTTGTGTGGCGGAGGATGCTTTACCATACTTCTCCCAGGCTGAATTTGTTTAATGGATGTCTCATGTTCAAGCGTCGTTATGTAGCGTTACTTCCCCTTTTCGTATTGCTTGCTGCTTGTAGCAGCAAACCTAAACCTTCAGAGACTCAAACGACTACGGGTACGCCATCCGGCGGCTTCCTGCTTGAGCCACAGCACAATGTCATGCAAACGGGCGGCGATTTTGCCAATAATCCGAACGCGCAGCAGTTCATTGAGAAAATGGTGAACAAGCACGGCTTTGACCGCCAGCAGCTGCAGGAGATCCTGTCGCAGGCCAAGCGTCTGGACTCGGTATTGCGTTTGATGGACCGCCAGGCGCCGACGACTCAACCGCCAGCCGGACCTAACGGTGCATGGCTGCGGTATCGTAAACAGTTCATCACCCCGGATAACGTACAAAACGGTGTGGCCTTCTGGAACCAATATGAAGATGCGCTGAACCGTGCATGGCAGGTCTACGGCGTACCGCCGGAAATTATCGTTGGCATTATTGGCGTAGAGACTCGCTGGGGCCGGGTGATGGGTAAAACGCGGATTCTGGATGCGCTGGCGACGTTATCGTTTAACTATCCTCGTCGTGCGGAATATTTCTCTGGTGAACTGGAAACCTTCCTGCTGATGGCGCGAGATGAAAGCGACGATCCGCTCGATTTGAAAGGTTCTTTCGCAGGGGCGATGGGCTACGGCCAATTTATGCCATCTTCCTATAAACAATATGCCGTTGATTTCAATGGCGATGGGCACATTAACCTGTGGGATCCGGTTGATGCTATCGGTAGCGTGGCGAACTATTTCAAAGGCCACGGCTGGGTAAAAGGCGATACGGTCGCGGTTCCGGCGAATGGCCAGGCGCCTGGGCTGGCGAACGGCTTTAAAACCCAGTACAGCATTTCTCAGCTTGCCGCCGCAGGCCTGACGCCGCAGCAGTCTCTGGGTAATCATCAGCAGGCCAGCCTGCTGCGACTGGATATCGGTACCGGCTATCAGTATTGGTATGGACTGCCGAACTTCTACACCATCACCCGCTATAACCACAGTACCCACTATGCCATGGCCGTGTGGCAATTAGGTCAGGCGGTCGCGCTGGCGCGCGTGCAGTAATCATTTGTAATCGGTCTACAGGGGCAATCCCTTGTAGACCGAATAGGCTATCCTGGTGCGTTATCCGGTACTCTTTTGAATGCGGTTTATCTATTTTCTGAATGCCCCTCGTAAAATTGTCTCCTCATCCCCATCTTGGTTATGAAAGTGCTATCTTGTCCGGCATATTTTTTTAACTGACAGAGGCTGAAATGACCGACAGTGAACTGATGCAGTTAAGCGAGCAGGTTGGCCTGGCGTTGAAAGCGCGCGGGGCAACCGTGACGACGGCGGAATCCTGCACCGGCGGCTGGGTAGCCAAAGCAATTACGGATATTGCCGGCAGCTCCGCTTGGTTTGAACGCGGGTTTGTGACCTACAGCAATGAAGCCAAAGCGCAGATGATTGGCGTGCGCGAAGAGACGCTGGTCCAGCATGGGGCGGTGAGCGAACCTGTGGTGGTGGAGATGGCGATTGGCGCGCTAAAAGCGGCCCGCGCGCATTTCGCTGTTTCGATTAGCGGTATTGCGGGGCCAGATGGCGGCAGTGAAGAAAAGCCCGTGGGGACGGTATGGTTCGCTTTTGCCAGCGCGAGCGGCGAGGGGATTACTCGCCGGGAATGCTTTAGCGGCGATCGCGATGCGGTACGTCGACAGGCGACCGCCTACGCGTTACAAACCCTGTGGCAACAATTTCTACAAAACACTTGATACTGTATGAGCATACAGTATAATTGCCCCAACAGAACATTATCTATCACGTTTCGCGGTTTAACCCGAAAGCGGCATGACAGGAGTAATTAATGGCTATCGACGAAAACAAACAGAAAGCGTTGGCGGCAGCGCTGGGTCAGATCGAAAAGCAATTCGGTAAAGGCTCCATCATGCGCCTGGGTGAAGACCGTTCCATGGATGTGGAAACCATCTCCACCGGTTCGCTTTCTCTGGATATCGCATTGGGCGCGGGCGGTTTGCCAATGGGCCGTATCGTTGAAATCTACGGGCCTGAATCTTCCGGTAAAACGACGCTGACCCTGCAGGTTATTGCTGCCGCACAGCGCGAAGGTAAAACCTGTGCGTTCATCGATGCGGAACACGCACTGGATCCCGTCTATGCGCGCAAGCTTGGCGTTGATATCGACAATCTGCTGTGCTCTCAGCCGGATACCGGTGAACAAGCGCTGGAAATCTGTGATGCGCTGGCGCGCTCCGGTGCGGTTGACGTTATCGTTGTCGACTCCGTTGCCGCATTGACGCCGAAGGCAGAAATCGAAGGCGAGATTGGTGACTCTCACATGGGCCTTGCGGCACGTATGATGAGCCAGGCCATGCGTAAGCTGGCCGGTAACCTGAAGCAGTCCAACACGCTACTGATTTTCATCAACCAGATCCGTATGAAGATTGGCGTTATGTTCGGTAACCCGGAAACCACCACCGGTGGTAACGCCCTGAAATTCTATGCTTCTGTTCGCCTGGATATCCGTCGTATTGGCGCGGTGAAAGAAGGCGACAACGTGGTTGGTAGCGAAACCCGTGTTAAGGTCGTGAAAAACAAAATTGCCGCGCCGTTCAAACAGGCTGAATTCCAGATTCTTTACGGTGAAGGTATCAACTTCTACGGCGAACTGGTCGATTTGGGCGTGAAAGAGAAGCTGATTGAAAAAGCCGGTGCATGGTACAGCTACAACGGTGAGAAAATTGGTCAGGGTAAAGCGAATGCCACTAACTGGCTGAAGGAAAACCCGGCAACGGCGAAGGAAATTGAGAAGAAAGTACGCGAGTTACTGCTCAATAACCCGGATTCAAAACCAGACTTCTCTGTTGATGACAGCGGTGAAGATGTAAAAGAAACGAACGAAGATTTCTGATAATCTGACGTTATCGCACATAGAAGGGCTGCATACGATGCAGCCCTTTTCCATTTCTGAAGGCTCACTATGACAGAAGCAACTTCCCGCCGCTCCGCTTATTCCCGACTTCTTGACCGCGCTGTACGTATACTGGCGATGCGCGATCACAGCGAGCAGGAACTGCGGCGTAAGCTGGCCGCTCCGGTGATGGGTAAAAATGGACCGGAAGACATTGATGCAACGCCGGAGGATTACGACAAGGTCATCGCCTGGTGTATTGAAAGTCGTTATCTGGATGATGACCGCTTTGTTCAGCAGTTTATCTCCAGCCGTAGCCGTAAAGGTTATGGACCCGCGCGTGTGCGTCAGGAATTAAACCAAAAAGGGATTTCGCGTGAACCCGTTGAACGAGCCATGCGCGAGTGCGAAATTGACTGGGCAGCACTTGCGCGCGCGCAGGCCATTCGTAAATACGGAGAACCTTTACCTGTAGATTTTTCAGATAAGGTAAAGGTCCAGCGCTTTTTGCTCTACCGTGGCTATCTGATGGAAGATATTCAGGCAATATGGCGAAATTTTGACGATTGAGCGCATACGGGATTTTACTTCCCAGTAAAGAAAACTTATCTTATTCCCACTTTTCGATTGCCAGAGGCGCAGTTTACGTGCCGATGCTGGTAATGACATTTCGTTAGCTTGATTTCTTCAGGATAATTATGAGCAAGAGCACCGCTGAGATCCGTCAGGCGTTTCTCGATTTTTTCCATAGTAAAGGACATCAGGTAGTTGCCAGCAGCTCCCTGGTACCGAACAATGACCCTACTTTGTTGTTTACCAACGCCGGGATGAACCAGTTCAAGGATGTGTTCCTTGGCCTCGACAAGCGTAATTATTCCCGCGCAACCACCTCGCAGCGTTGCGTGCGTGCGGGCGGTAAGCACAACGACCTGGAAAACGTCGGTTACACTGCACGTCACCATACTTTCTTCGAAATGCTGGGCAACTTCAGCTTCGGCGATTATTTCAAACATGATGCTATTCAATACGCATGGGAACTGCTGACCGGTGAAAACTGGTTTGCCCTGCCAAAAGAGCGTCTGTGGGTCACCGTCTATGAAACTGACGATGAAGCCTATGAAATCTGGGAAAAAGAAGTCGGCATTCCGCGCGAACGTATCATCCGTATCGGTGATAACAAAGGCGCGGCTTATGCTTCCGACAACTTCTGGCAGATGGGTGATACCGGCCCTTGCGGTCCGTGCACCGAAATTTTCTACGACCACGGCGACCACATTTGGGGTGGCCCTCCGGGAAGCGCAGAAGAAGATGGCGATCGCTACATTGAGATCTGGAACATCGTCTTCATGCAGTTCAACCGTCAGGCTGACGGTACCATGGAACCGCTGCCGAAGCCGTCCGTGGATACCGGTATGGGCCTTGAGCGTATTGCGGCCGTGCTGCAACACGTTAACTCCAACTATGAAATCGACCTGTTCCGTTCACTGATTGAGTCCGTGGCGAAAGTCACCGGCGCGACCGATCTGAGCAACAAGTCGCTGCGCGTTATCGCTGACCATATCCGCTCCTGTGCATTCCTGATTGCCGATGGCGTTGTCTAGACTTCTATTATTTGTCGTGTATGATCAGAAGAAGCATCATCATGAATCAATATTTCAATAGAGAAGTTACCTTTTTGTTGAATAATACCATCTAAGCATTGAGAAATA
>OGJM01000840.1_pt1 | contig 11741 bp, 9 predicted proteins | sample 1572281 | NCBI WGS metagenome assembly OGJM01 (sample SAMEA2582147, study PRJEB24529) | metagenome | reverse complement strand
GTACCAGGTAGCGGATACCGTAAAGCGCGACGCGGCGATAGTCGCCGATGATACGACCACGGCCATAGCCGTCCGGCAGACCGGTCAGCACGCCGGATTTACGGCAGCGCAGCATATCCGGAGAGTAGGCGTCGAATACGCCCTGGTTATGGGTTTTACGCAGTTCAGTAAACTGGTATTCAAAATCAGCATCCATCTCACGACCATAAGCATCAAAAGAGCTTTTGATCATGTTGATGCCGCCAAACGGATGCAGAGCGCGCTTGAGCGGCTTATCCGTTTGCAGACCGACGATTTTTTCCAGTTCTTGTTCAATATAACCCGCATCATGTGCGGTTATCGTGGTGGCAATATTGGTATCGAAATCAACCGGCGCGTGCGTCGAGTTTTCAATACGGATGCCCGCCATGACTTTTTCCCACAATGCAGTGGTCGCTGGCGTTGCTTCGGCGAGGAAAGATTCATCCCCTTCATAAGGCGTATAGTTGTGCTGAATAAAATCACGGACATTAATTTCTTCTTTCCAGTCCGTACCTTTAAAGCCATTCCAGGCTTCGGCATACAGCATATCGCTGGTATCGATATTTACCTTCATGAAAAATAATCTCTCTGCTGAAAATTAATTATGCAAATTCTACTGGTATATTAATTTTGCCTAACGCAATGGCATCACGCGCAATCATTTTCTCTTCATTTGTGGGAATAACCGCACAAATAACACGAGCATCTTTATTAGAGATAATTCTTTCGCCATGGGAATTTGGCAGGCTATTCATCTCGCTGTCGATATTCACCCCTAAAACGGCGAGATGCTCGATAACCAGACGACGAATTAATACCGAGTTCTCACCTATTCCACCGGTGAAAATAATCCCATCAAGACGATGCAGCGAAGCGGCATGTCCGGCGATATGGCGCGCGATACGATGCACAAACGTTTTAATCGCCAACTGCGCACGCTCATGTCCCTCGTGCCAGGCTTTTTCTAACGTACGTAAGTCAGAGGACAAACCGGAAATACCCAGTAAACCGGACTCTTTATTCACAACGCGCTCAAGGTCGCTCAGCGTCTGGTTGGTTTCGCTGGCAATCCACGCCATGGCGCCGAAATCGACGTCACCGCTGCGTGTGCCCATCATCAGTCCTTCCAACGGCGTCATGCCCATTGAGGTATCAACGCTCTGCCCGTTACGCACCGCGCAGATTGACGCGCCGTTCCCCAGGTGAGCCACAACCAGACCGGAGTCATCACTCTGCAGCTCAAGAAGCTCATGCGCTCGCTGAGATACATAGCGGTGCGACGTGCCGTGGAAGCCATAACGACGAACGCCTAACTCCTCAAAATATTTCCACGGTAGACCGTAAAGATAGGCCTCAGGGGCCATCGTCTGGTGGAAGCTGGTATCAAATACCGCAACCTGCTGCACGCCTGGGAAAAGGTGCTGTGCGGATTCAATCCCACTGAGGTTCGCATAATTATGTAACGGTGCTAAAGGCGATACCCGGCGAATATTATCGATAACGTCGTCAGTAATAATTGCTGATTTGGTAAAGATATTTCCACCGTGGGCAATGCGGTGGCCAATTAAGGCCACGCTGTCCATTAAATTACGTTTTTCCAGTTCAACGGCGATTGCTTTTAATGCGTCTTCGTAGCTGTGGTGAGCCAGCTTAGCTGGCTCTCCTCCATTAATTGCTATGAACGCATTTTCAGAGTTAATACCGTCCGCGATTCCCGCCATTAAAACTTCACAGTTCGCTGCATCCAGCACTGAGAATTTAATGGAAGACGAACCACAGTTAATAACCAGTACTACCGGAAACTCATTCATTTCACTACTCCGCTCATCCTGAGCTTAAGGATTAAAACAGTTTGTAGACAATGTTCAGGATAGTCAGCAGACCAATCACGGTAACAAACACGTTATCCAGACGGCCACGGTATTTCGCCAGTGACGGCGCTTTACGGATGGCATACATCGGCAGCAGGCAGAGCAGAGAGGCAATAATCGGCGCGCCCATTGCTTCAATCAGGTCCAGGATGTTCGGGTTGGCGTAAGCCACAACCCAGGTGGATCCCATGATGAAGATCATGCTGATGGTATTAAGTTTGCCAGCGGAAACCTTAGTTTTATCGCCTTTGTAACCAAACTTCAGTACCAGACCGTTCAGACCTTCCAGCGTGCCCAGGTAGTGGCCGAAGAAAGATTTGAAGATAGCAACCAGTGCGATGATTGAAGCGCCGTACTCCAGAACGGTCGCGAAGGTGGACTTCGAACCGGACAGTGAAGCGAAGTGGTTCGCCAGGTAAGACAGTACTGGAATGTTCTGCGCTTTCGCATCCGCCATATTTGCCGGAGAGAGCGTGAACAGGCAGCTAAAGGCAAAGAACATCACCACGGCAACCATCAGCATACTGGCGCGGGAGATGATTTTTGAACATTTCTGCTCAGTAAATTCGCGACCGTAATCTTTCTCATACTCTTCACGTTTAGAGACCACGAAGGAAGAAACGATAGGTGAGAAGTTGAAAGAGAACACCATGATGGAAATACCCAGCCACACGGTAACCAGGATGCCGTCATGGCCAGTCAGTGCGATATTGCTGAGATCAACCTGATCGATAACCGCAGAGTTCCAGTAAGGAATCAGTGACAGAGAGATCAGCACCAGGCTGGCAATAAACGGCCATACCAGGTAGCTCATCACTTTAACCATCAGATCCTTACCAAACCAGATGACGAATGCCATCAGCAGCAGCAGGAACAGTGCAACGAAGCCACGGTTTAACGCTGGCATCTGCAACTGGTTTTCCCAAAAGGTCATAAAGGTGTTGGTAATGGTGACGCCATAAATCCACAGCAGCGGACAAATCGCAAAGAAGTAGAGGAACGTGATAACCACGCCGCCTGTTTTACCAAAGTGCTCTTCAACCGTTTCTGTGATGTTACCGGAAGGGTTAGAACCGGAAAGACACAGGCGTGCCAGCGCCCGGTGGCAATAGAAGGCGATGGGGTATGCTAACACCAGCATTATCAGAATGGGGATCAGTCCGCCAAAACCAGCGCGGATAGGGAAGAACAGCACCCCGGCGCCGATGGCTGTACCAAATAAACCCAGTGTCCAGGTGGTGTCCGATTTGCGCCAGGACGACTGTTTTGTCTGGCTGGATACAATGCTATCAGTAGTACTCATATCCTATCCTCAACGAAGTATATTAAGCGTCAACTAAACCAGTAATTTGAGATACACGAGAAAGGTCGATATTACCGCCAGAAATAATGCTGACTGTTTTTCTGTTCTGGATATAGCTATCTAATTTCCCGCTTAATAATGCTGCGCAAGCCAGCGCGCCGGCACCTTCAGTCACAACTTTATTTCGCTGAATTAATGCCACCATGCTGTTGCGAATTTCATCTTCGCTGACCAGGACAATGTCATCCACCAACTCACGAACAATTTCATACGTTAAAGTACCCGGGCGGGAAACGTCACAACCATCCGCCAGGGTGCCGGTCGTTCGGTGCGTGGTTATTTCTCCAGCGTGGAAAGAAGCCGCCATGCCATGAACATTTTCAGACTGTACGCCAATAATTTTAATAGTCGGGTTAATAGATTTAATTGCCACCGCAATACCAGCAATCAGTCCGCCACCGCCAATTGGCACAATCACGTTATCGACATCGTACAGGTCTTCCAGAATTTCCAGACCAATAGTGCCCTGACCAGCAATCACTTTCGGGTCATCATATGGCGGAATAAAGATACGGCCTTCAGTTTCCACAATCTCGCTAACCTTAGCGATGGTGTCGTTGAAGTTGTCGCCGTGCAGCACAACCTCTGCGGAATAATCGCAGGTTGCAGCAACTTTAGACTTCGGCGCGCCTTTCGGCATGACCACTTTGCCGTCGATTCCGAGCATGGCGCAGGAGAGAGAAACCCCTTGTGCATGGTTACCTGCAGAGCAAGCCACCACGCCCTTACATCTTTCAGCTTCGGTTAATGAACTGAGCTTGTTAAACGCACCACGGATTTTAAATGAACCGGTACGCTGCATATTTTCAAACTTGAGGAAAATTTCCCCTTTGCAACGTTCACTAAAATAGTTAGAGCGAGGCATTCCCGTTTTATAAATTTTCCCCGCCAGTCTTTTTTTCGCTTCGAGGATATCTTCAATTGCAACTGGGAGATCGTATGTAATGTGCATTAGAACCTCTTACTAGGGTATTAAAGTAAATAGATAGCCGTGACCATTGTCAGAAATAGACAGATGGCGTTGATTTCGTGTTAAAACAAATTCAATCTTTAATCAATTTCAATTAATTGCCTTCGTCTCCGACAATTATATGATGAATACTCTTTGGCTAATTCCACCAAAATAGATGCTGCTTTTTTAATTCGATAATTTTTCGACCATACGGCGGCATAACGCGCGACGGGTAAGGTTTCTTCTACCGGGATAGTAATAAACTGGTTTGAGCCAAATGGTGTGGTCATATCGCAGGGAATTACTGTTAAGAAATCAGCATTGAGAACAAGATTATAAATCGTAACGACGGAGTCTGTTTTAACGATGTTTTCACTGCTGATGCCATTATTTTGTAACGTGGTTAGAAGTTCACTGTAGTACCCCATATTCGTTTGTGGCAACACCCACTGTTCGTTTTTCAACGCGCTCAGCGAGGTGATGCCGGTGCATGTTCGGGACTTGCTGGCAACCAGGATGAAGTCTGACTCAAAGAGCGGTTCAACATGCAGATCGTGCAGTTTCATCTCATCACTCAGCGTACCGATCGCGAAATCCAGACGCCCGTCACGAATCGCAGGTAAGAACGAGGAGAGCTGAGCTTCATACATGGAAACCTGCGCTTTCGGGAACACTTCTTTGAATTTTTTAATCATGCCGGACATGATGGTGAAGGCAATCAGTGAAGGAAAGCCAAACGACACATCAACGACCGCATTGCTCGTCATGCTGTTCATCTCATCAACCATGTTCTTCATTTCACGGGTAATAGATTCAGACCATGAGAGCATAACCTGACCTGCCTGAGTTAATGTCACACCAGTATTTTTGCGTACGACTAACTCAATACCGAAATAAGCTTCTACATCATTAATGATTTTGCTGACAGCCGGTTGAGTTAAACCTAATTCTTTTGCAGCTGAGCCGATAGAACCGCTTCTAATGACTTCCTGAAAGACCACTAAGTGCTGTGTTTTAGGGAGTGTAATAGTATTCATATCGACCTGCGCTAATTACTTTGTTGACGGCAGGAAGTGTACCAAATTAAGCGAACGAGGATATGTGCTACCACTCACAAATCCCCTTGACTTACATTTTGTAAGACTATTATTTAAATTGAAATCACTTAATAATCATATAGATATGAAATATCGATCTCACTTTATCCTGACTTTAATCAAAAAAAGATGGGGGGATAACGATTTTTTATGGCTATAACAACACCATTTCTCCTGCTATTTCTTAAAACCACGAAAGGCTATATTTCAATCAATTACAGAGTAATTACCAGGCAAAACAGCGCTTAAATTTAATAAGCAACTTATCAAATATAATTATATTTTATCGTTTATAGTGGTCAAATAACGTTATGCATCACGTTTTTTAGCCTTATTTGTTTGTAAAGAAACATTGCATTTATTAATATTTAAACCAAAACATACAAAGAACCATCAAATGCAACATTGCATTAACAGTAGTTTTGTACGATTTATCAGCCAGTAATTTTGTGATGGCGATCGATTGCGTTCGATTATTCTCGATAAAAACGTATCGCGCAGCGTTTTGTGCTAGTCATCACAAAAAATGAAATATCCCGCGAGACATTCCCTTAGATAAAAGAAGTTTAGCGCGTAAATAAAGGTCAAATAACGATGAAATGAATGGGAAATAAAGGCCAGATTCGTGGTGAACCAACTACAACACGACAGGAAAAACGTCTGCCGGATGGCAGTGTAAACGTCTTATCCGGTCTATAAAGCAAAAAAACTCGCCGAAGCGGGGTTTTTATAAAGAGTGAAGTTGACCGATAAGCCGCGTTCTTTTGAGCATAGCGTCGTGGACAGTCTGCCTATAAAGCAAAAAACCTCGCCGAAGCGGGGTTTTTATAAAGAGGTGAAGCTGACCGATAAGCCGGGTTCTGTCGTGGACAGTCATTCATCTAGGCCAGCAATCGCTCACTGGCTCAAGCAGCCTACCCGGGTTCAGTACGGGCCGTACCTTGTGAACCCCTATTTGGCCTTGCTCCGGGTGGAGTTTACCGTGCCACGGACTGTTACCAGCCGCGCGGTGCGCTCTTACCGCACCCTTTCACCCTTACCTGATCCCACTTGCGTGGGCCATCGGCGGTTTGCTCTCTGTTGCACTGGTCGTGGGTTTCCCCCCCAGGCGTTACCTGGCACCCTGCCCTATGGAGCCCGGACTTTCCTCCCCTCCGCCCGTCTCCCCCGAAGAGGACGACGACGAAGCGGCGACTGTCTGGTCAGCTTCGGCGCGCAGTATAGAGGGTTTGCGGGGCATTGTCACCCCGCACTGCGCATTCCTATCGCCAACGTGGCGGCGATGTTTCTTGAAGCGCGATAAATATTATCAAATGCCCCACGAAAGGCCTCTTCCAGCGTGCTGATGGTGGTTAATACGCTAAACACCGCATCGATACCATATTGATGCACCACCTCCACATCGCGCGTCAGGCTGCCGCCAATACCAATTACCGGCTTGTGGTACTTCTTCGCGACATTCGCCACACCCACTGGCACTTTGCCGTGAATGCTCTGGCTGTCAATCCGCCCTTCTCCGGTCACCACCAGCGTACAGTCATGAATATGCTCTTCCAGATTGAGCGCCTGGGTCACAATCTCAATACCACTGCGCAACTCCGCACCTAAAAAAGCCATTAACGCGGCGCCCATTCCGCCAGCCGCACCAGAGCCAGGAACGTCTTTCACATCAACCCGCAGCGATTTTTTAATGATGTCGGCATAGTGAGACAGATTGCGGTCCAGTTCGATAATGCGTTCTTCCGTCGCCCCTTTCTGCGGGCCAAAAATGCGCGAAGCGCCAGTATCGCCGGTGAGTGGATTGGTTACATCGCAGGCCACGCGAATTGAGCAGGTTTTTAAGCGCGGATCCAGGCCCGTTATATCGATGGTGTTCAGACTCTCCAGGCTTCCACCACCGTTGCCAATCTCTGTCCCGTTGGCGTCGCAGAGTTTCGCCCCCAGCGCCTGCACCATACCCGCGCCGCCGTCGTTGGTCGCACTGCCGCCAATACCAATAATGATGCTCTGCGCACCGCTATCCAGCGCCTGCAAAATCAACTCCCCGGTGCCGCGCGACGTGGTGACTAACGGGTTACGCTTTTCAGGTGGAACCAACGCCAGACCGCTGGCTGCCGCCATTTCGATAAACGCGGTTTTACCATCTCCAGACATGCCCCAGCAGGCATTCACTTTTTCGCCCAGCGGCCCTGTCACCCACGCTGAATGTTCACTCCCCTGCGTAGCGGCAATCATGGCTTCGACCGTTCCTTCACCGCCATCGGCAACCGGGACAGAAACATATTGCGCATCGGGGAAAATTTCCCGAAATCCTTTTTCTATTGCCTGAGCTACCTCGGTGGCAGAAAGGCTTTCTTTATAAGAGTCTGGGGCAATTACGATTTTCATAGTTATGTAGCCTGACAGTGCCGCGCAAGGCAAGAAATACAGGGCGCGCATCCGCGCCCTTCTTGTTAGCGAGTGACTTCCACTTTCGCCAGTTTTTCGTATTAGCATGCGAGTGCGCTATGATCGGCGGTGCCCAGCCCATCTGCGCGTAGCGCCTGCATCATCTCCATGACTGCAGCAGTCAGCGGTAACTGAGCGCCAACGCCATGAGAGGTATCCAGCGCGTTCGCCAGATCTTTAATATGCAGGTCGATACGGAAACCCGGCTTAAAGTTTCTGTCCATAACCATCGGCGCTTTCGCATCCAGTACGGTGCTTCCCGCCAGCCCACCACGGATCGCCTGATACACCAGATCCGGGTTTACGCCCGCTTTGGTCGCCAGCGTCAGCGCTTCCGACATCGCCGCAATGTTCAGCGCCACAATCACCTGATTCGCCAGCTTGGTGACGTTACCTGCGCCGATATCACCGGTATGTACCACGGAACCTGCCATCGCTTTCATCAGATCGTAATATTTGTCAAAAATCGCTTTATCACCGCCAACCATCACCGACAGAGTACCGTCTATGGCTTTCGGTTCGCCGCCGCTTACCGGCGCGTCCAGCATATCCACGCCTTTCGCTTTCAGCGCGTCGCTGATTTCACGGCTGGCTAACGGCGCGATGGAGCTCATGTCGATCAGCACTGTCCCCGGTTTCGCCCCTTCAATAATGCCGCCTTCCCCCAGCGCCACTTCTTTCACATGCGGAGAATTCGGCAGCATGGTGATGATCACATCGCACTGCTCGGCAATATCTTTCGCCGTGGCGGCGGTTTCTGCGCCTGCGGCAATCACTTCCGCAATGGATTCCGGGTTACGGTCAGCAACCACCAGCGAGTAACCTGCCTTGAGGAGGTTTTTACTCATTGGTTTACCCATAATACCGAGGCCAATAAAACCAACTTTCATTGTCATGTCTTTATCTCTCTCTACTGTCGAGGGGGGTTATTTCTTAAAAGAATCAGCCAATTTTTGCGTGGCTGAACGGAACACGCCAAGATCGCTGCCAACGGCAACAAACGTCGCGCCCCACTCCAGATAACGACGCGCATCCGCCTCTACCGGGGCCAGAATGCCGCTTGGTTTGCCGTGTGCTTTCGCGCGGGCAAAAATGTGCTGGATAGCTTTCTGCACATCAGGATGTGACGCATTGCCGAGGTGGCCTAACGCCGCAGCCAGATCGCTTGGGCCGACGAAGACCCCGTCGACGCCTTCTGTCGCCGCGATTGCGTCAACGTTATCGACGCCCTGCTGACTTTCGATCTGCACGATGATGGTGATGTTCTTATTCGACTGCGCAAAATAGTCCGGTACGGTGCCAAACATATTGGCGCGATGGGATACGGACACGCCGCGAATACCTTCCGGCGGATAGCGGGTCGACGCCACGGCGTTCACCGCCTCTTCTTCCGTCTCCACGAACGGGATCAGGAAGTTGTAAAATCCGATATCCAGCAGGCGTTTGATAATTACCGGCTCGTTGGTCGGTACGCGCACTACCGGCGCGCTGCCATCAATTGCGGGATAAACGTCGATATGTCGTTCGGCGCGTGTTCGCCGTCCAGCACCAGCCAGTCAAAACCCGCCAGGCCTAAAACTTCGGTACTGATTGGGCTGGCTAATGCAGACCAGCAGCCAATCTGAATCTGTTGCGCCGCGAGAGCCGCTTTAAACTTATTCGGAAAAATCGTGTTATTCATCGCTTACACCTTTGTTTATTTCTGCAATTCCATACGTTTAATGTCACCGACAATAAACAGGTAGCAAACCATTGCCATCAGCGCCGAGCACCCTACAAACATCAGCGCAGCATTAAATGAGTGCAGCTCGCTCACCAGATACCCAATCACCAGCGGCGTGACGATGGAAGCCACATTGCCAAATACGTTAAATACCCCACCGCACAGACCGACAATCTCTTTCGGCGCAGTATCGGAAATCACCGGCCACCCCAGCGCCCCGAAGCCTTTACCGAAGAACGCCAGCGCCATCAGCGCCACCACCAGGGTGGTGTTATCGGTGTAGTTACACAGAATAATGGTCGAGGCGAGCAGCATTCCGAGCACAATCGGCAGCTTACGTGCCAGAGTGATGCTGAAGCCACGTTTAATCAGATAATCAGAGAACACGCCGCCGAGTACGCCACCGGCAAATCCGCACAGTGCAGGGATCGAAGCCACCAGGCCCACTTTCAGGATCGACATGCCTTTTTCCTGTACCAGGTAAATCGGGAACCAGGTGAGGAAAAACCAGGTAATTGTGTTAATAAAATACTGTCCGAAGAACACGCCGAGCATCATACGGTTAGTGAGCAACTGCTTGATATAATGCAATTTAGGACCGCCTGACTTCACATCCCCCGGCTTTTTATGGTCCATATCCACGACCGCGCCGTTTTCAGAGATAAACTTCAGCTCTTCTTGCGACATACGCGGGTGATCGGTTGGGTTATGAATAAACTTTACCCACAGCCCGGTGAGCACAAAACCAATCACGCCCATCACGGTAAAGACGTGTTCCCAGCCCCAGGCGAAGGTCAGCCAGCCCAGCAGCGGCGAAAACAGCGCCAGAGAGAAATACTGTGCGGAGTTAAAAATTGCGGACGCCGTACCGCGCTCTTTCGTCGGGAACCAGGCCGCCACGATACGGGCATTCGCCGGGAAGGACGGCGCTTCCGAGAAGCCCAGCATAAAGCGCATGATGAACATTGAAATCCCCGCCCAGGCCAGCGGGAACATGTCTACAAAGCCCTGCAGGAAGGTAAACAGCGACCAGAAGAACAGGCTGTAGGTGTAGACTTTCTTTGAACCGAACTTATCCAGCAGCCAACCACCGGGGATTTGCATTAACAGGTAAGCCCAGCCGAAAGCGGAGAAAATGTACCCCATTGAGATGGCACTGAGCTGTAACTCTTTCGCCACTTCCGTGCCGGCAATTGACAGCGTTGCACGGTCCGCATAGTTAACGGCTGTAACGATAAATATTATCAGCAATATTAAGTAACGGGTGTGCGTGCCTTTCTTTTTCTCGACAACTGTATCCAGAATCATTCTAATTACCTCGGGTACATTAAATTTTTATTATTATTGGGTAGATATTCCTGGTGATAAATTACTGATAATAAGAACGCATAATAATTTATCAGACGCTATGAAACCGTGATTTAGTATAATCAGCAGCGCAACGTTAATCATTGTGCAAGCGCTCATTAAACATGCGTTATTAAAATAATGTTTTGGGCATATGCACACATGCATGGGCGCTAATGCACACATTTACGTATTGCTACCCCTGGTGGGGCGGCCTTGCTGAGTTTAAGTGATCATCATCACATTCTTGGCGATAAACTCCTGACATTCTTATTTCACGATACCGAATCTTTATTACTTACAATTAGATTCAAAATATAAATATCCACACTATTATCACCACCTTGTTGGAGAATACTGGACAATGGCCGACATCGAAATCAGACAAGAATCGCCAACGGCGTTTTATATTAAAGTTCACGAAACAGATAATGTGGCGATAATTGTCAATGACAATGGTCTGAAAGCTGGGACGCGTTTTCCAGACGGACTGGAACTCATTGAACATATTCCCCAGGGACATAAAGTGGCGCTCTTGGATATTCCTGTTCGCGGCGAAATCGTGCGTTATGGCGAAGTGATAGGCTATGCCGTTCGCGATATCCCACGCGGCAGCTGGATTGATGAATCAATGGTTGAGCTACCCAAGGCCCCGCCGCTGGAGACGCTGCCGCTGGCAACCAAAGTGCCAGAGCCGCTGCCGCCTCTTGAGGGTTACACCTTCGAAGGTTATCGCAATGCGAACGGTAGTGTCGGCACCAAGAATCTGCTCGGTATTTCCACCAGCGTGCACTGCGTGGCGGGCGTGGTGGATTATGTGGTGAAAATCATTGAGCGCGATCTGCTGCCCAAATACCCGAACGTTGACGGCGTGGTCGGACTCAATCATCTGTACGGCTGCGGCGTGGCGATTAATGCC
>OGJM01000826.1_pt1 | contig 11966 bp, 10 predicted proteins | sample 1572281 | NCBI WGS metagenome assembly OGJM01 (sample SAMEA2582147, study PRJEB24529) | metagenome | reverse complement strand
GTCTTGCTGGCCGCTGCCCCAACAGCGACTCCCTGTTTCCGCCACTGGCGGCGGTCGTCGTTGTTGCCCCTAGTAGGGGAGCCTCTGGCGAAAAGATAAAGCTTTTCCGCCATGCCAAGGCCTCCCCTCGATAGGGGAGGTGGCAGCGCGGCAGCGCTGACGGAGAGGTTATTCCTTAAATTAAAAGCGGAGGAAGCCTCTGCCTCCTCCGCAGTACATCCTATTTTACATCATGAACTGAGAATACACGAAGCCGCACAGGGCGATGCCCGCACACACGATGGCGGTGATAGGCGGCACCCAGCGGATGAGCGTCTCAGCGATGCTGTCACGGGGGTCTTCCTCTTCGCAGTCGTCCTCCTCGTCCAGCGGCTCGTCCTCGGTTTCGTCGTATTCCTCGTCGATCTCCCGCTCTGCCTGCCGGATGGCGGCGCGCTCGGCGCGGCGGGCAGCGCGCTGCTCTGCAAAGGCAGCGCCGCGGGCGTGGATACCGCCGGTGACGGCACACAGCCAGACCCAGACCTCGGCGGGGGTGACATCAAAAATGTACAGGCTGCCGCACAACAAAAGCACGATCATAATAAGGTTTGCTGCCGGACGTCCGCACAGCAAAAGCAGCACGCCGCCCAGCACAAAGCCTATTGCGCCGCCGGAGAGCCATGCATTGACGCCATTGGCGTAGCAGGCGGAAAGCATTTGCAGCGCCGACAGCCCCTGCGGCTGGATATCGGAAAACACGATGACTGTGCCGCAGACAAAGACAAGCCCCAGCACCAGCTTGAGGATGCGGGACAGCAGCTCCTCGCCCCGGGTGTACAAAACGGCCAGACAGCACACGGCTGCACCCAGCACAAAGCTGCCGCAGCCGAACAGCCCGAACAGCACATCATGGAGCACCCGCCATACGGAATCGCCCTGCACAAAGGCCAGCACCATCAGCAGCAGGCCGCCGAACAGGGTGCCAAGCCCTGCCGGAAGCCGCTGCTCTGCCTTTTTACGGCGGGCAGCAGTACGCCGTTTCGTTGATTTTCGTTTTTTCGTTGCCATTCTACTCTGTTCCCCAACTTCCCATAGACACAATAATTGATTCTACTATTGTACCACGCAAGGGCAAAAATGGCAAACCATAATGTTGTTTTTCTTGAGGAAAATGGAACGAACCCAGCCCCTCTCGTGAAAAGGCAGTTCCGAAATGCCCGCAGGCGTTTCGGAACTGCAAATAAAAAATAATTCCGCTGCTTCTGCGCAAAGCGAACGCGGAGCGCAGTTCAAATCGTCCGGCGGGGGAGACGCAAGGCCTTACCCCCGTTCGATCTCCTTATACAGCCACGCCAGCGCATCCGAAAGACCGCCCAGCTCGTCGATGAGCTTTTCCTTTACGGCACGGCGTCCGTCCAGCACCGTGCCCATGTCCATGACCAGTTCCCCGGTGTGGAGCATCAGCTGGGTGTAGCGCTTTTCCGGCATGCCGCTGTGGGCGGCCACAAAGCCGGTGATGCGCTGCTGCATCTGCTCAAAGCAGTGCATGGTCTGCGGGACGCCTAAGATCAGCCCGGAGTGCCGCACCGGGTGCACCGTCATGGTGGCGGTGGGGACGATGAAGCTGTGCCGCGCGCTGACCGCCAGCGGGATGCCGATGGAGTGCCCGCCGCCCAGCACCAGCGTGGCGCTGGGCTTGGAGATGCTGGCGATCAGCTCTGCCAGCGCAAGGCCGGCCTCCACATCGCCGCCCACCGTGTTCAGCAGCACCAGCAGCCCCTCGATGCGGGGGTCCTCCTGCACCGCCACCAGCTGCGGGATGACGTGCTCGTACTTGGTGGTCTTTTGCCCCTGCGGCGCTTCAGTGTGCCCTTCGATCTGGCCGATGACGGTCAGGCAGTGGATGACATGACCGCCCCGGCTCAGGGTGACCGTGCCCAGATCCTCGATATCCTCTTTTTCCATCCGGTGCTGCTCTGCGGGGGTGTCTTTTGCCGTATCCATGCGCGTTCTCCTTCCGTAGCAGGGTCTTTGTGGGGTCAGTATCCCCCGGCTGCCGGGGAAGTATGCAGGAGCGCGAATACAAAAAACTTTGTGAATTTTTTGCTTTTTTACAAATAGGTATTTGACATTCGCCTTTCATGCTGTATACTTTAAATAATATAACAGGATAAAACGGAACATCTCTCTGCGCGCAAAGAAGCCCCTTGCATGGCGGCAGAAGCTGCAGCGCGTTGGGCAGAAAGGAGAATTTTGCTATGAACACCCCCCAGAAAGCATCGATCCCTGTGATCAAGCGTCTCCCCAAATATTACCGGTATCTGCGCTCCCTGCAGGCCGATGGCATTACCAGCATCTCCTCCCGGGAACTGGCCTCTCAGATGGGCACCACCGCCTCGCAGGTGCGGCAGGATTTTAACTGCATCGGTGACGTGAACGGACGGCAGGGCATCGGCTACTCGGTGGAGAACCTGCTTTCCATTCTGGAAAGCCTGCTGTTCGGCAACGGTGACCGTCTGCCCACCATTCTGATCGGCTGCGGCCGTCTGGGCAAGGCGGTGAGCCGCTTTATCACCACCGATACCAACGGTTACAAGCTGATCGCGGCCTTTGACGTGGCCGAGAACGAGGTGGGCAAGGAGATCAGCGGTATCCGCATCCGGCACATTGACGAGCTGGAGGCCTTCTGTGAGGAAAACAAGCCCAAGGTGGCGGTGCTCTGTGTACCCCGCGATGGTGCACAGCAGGTCAGCGGACGGCTGGTGGATCTGGGCATTGAGGGCTTCTGGAACTTCTCCCACTATGACCTGTCGGTGTCGTACCCCAATGTGGTGGTGGAAAACGTCCATCTGGGCGACAGCCTGATGAGCTTGGGCTACCGTCTGCGCAATCAGGAGTGACGGCATGGCAAAATTGTATTTCCGCTACGGTGCCATGAACAGCGGCAAGAGCACGGCGCTGATGCAGGTGGCACACAACTACGAAGAGCAGGGCATGAAGGTGCTCATTTTGAAGCCGCAGGTGGATACCAAGGGCGGCGGAGAACTGGTGAGCCGTCTGGGCGTGCGCCGCAAGGCAGACCTGCTGATCCCGCCGGAGCTGGACGTGTTCGAAGCCGTGAAGGCGGCAAACGCTGCTTCCGGGCCGCTGGCCTGTGTGCTGTGCGACGAGAGCCAGTTCTTTACCCCGGAGCAGGCCGAGCAGCTGTTCATGATCACGGTAGATCTGAACATCCCAGTGATCTGCTACGGTCTGCGGGCAGATTTTTCCCTCAAGGGCTTCCCGGGTTCTACCCGTCTGCTGGAGCTGGAGCACAACATCGAGGAGATGAAGACCATCTGCACCTGCGGGCGCAAGGCCATCTGCAACTGCCGCAAGGTGAACGGACGGTTCGTCTTTGAGGGCGAGCAGGTAGCCATCGACCTTGAAAACGATGTGCAGTATGTCAGCATGTGCCCCCAGTGCTACTTCAAGGCGCGGCGGGCGTTCTACGCTGCAAAGAAAAACTGAGAGCGTTCTATATATGGATATAAGCCGCTGTACCGCGCCGGGTGCAGCGGCTTTTTTGCGTGATTTGCGGAAGAGCTACCCCCTCTCAGTCTCGCTACACTCGCCAGAGTCTCCAACAGGCTGTATACAGACTGATATATCAATTTGTTACATTTTGTGAGAGAAACTGATATATCAACCGGACGGAATTCGCACGTTTTTTGCGCTATTGATATATCAGTTCAGACCGGGCAGTTACTTGCCGGAGGGGAGAGGGCGTGGGAGAAGAAGGAAGCAGAGGAGAACGGCAGCGCACAAAAAATTACAGGCGAAACGGTAAATGTAACAGGAATTATTGAGATTTTTGCTGTTCTTCCCATGTTGCATCCCAGATTTTTATGCAAGTCATTGAAGTATACAAGTTGCACAGTTTTTCAGCGCAAGTTTATTCATTTCGGCAAGGACGTCGAATTGCACGCGAAAACAAGGGCAATATTTGTACGTTTTTATCCCGTATCACTGTAATTTGCATCTTTCTTTTTTCGGTGGCTTTTGTTATCATAATTGTATACAAGGGGGCATGTGCAGACCCCCTGCATGAAGATGTTTTCTATTAGGAGGAGAACAAAAATGAGCAAGGCAATTTCTCGTCGTAACTTCCTGATGGCTACCGGCGCTGTCGGTGCTGCAGGTCTGCTGGCTGCCTGCGGCAGCAAGCCCGCTGCTTCTTCCACCGCTTCTTCCGCTGCTTCTCAGGCCCCCGCTGCTTCCGCAGACGAGAGCCTGGCCCTGTCTGACGGCCCTGTCAGCCTGAGCATCAGCTGGTGGGGCGGCGACAGCCGTCACGCTGCTTACCAGAGCGCTCTGGAGGCTTTCCAGGCTGAGCACTCCAACATCACCGTGGAGCCCACCTTCGCCGCATGGTCCGGCTGGGAAGAGAAGATGGCTGCTGCCTTCATCGCAGGCAACGCTCAGGATGTCTGCCAGGTGAACTGGAACTGGCTGTACAACTACTCTGCCGACGGCAGCAAGTTCGTGGATCTGAACACCACCTCCAAGTTCATCGACCTGACCCAGTGGGATTCCGCTGCTATGGACGCTTGCTATGTGGCCAACAGCCAGCAGTGCGTGCCCGTCTCCATGACCGGCCGTATCTTCTACTGGAACATGACCACCTTTAATAAGGCCGGCATCACCGAGGTTCCCAAGTCTCTGGACGATCTGATGGCTGCCGGTAAGGCTTTCCAGGAGAAGCTGGGCGACGATTACTACCCCATGCACCTGGGCGCATACGACCGTATGATCCTGATGGTGTTCTACCTCGAGTCCAAGTACGGCAAGGACTGGGCAGATCCCGTTACCTCCACCCTGAACTACACCGAGGACGAGATCGCTGAGGGTCTGGCCTTCATCAAGAGCCTGGTGGACAACCACGTCATGATGAACCTGAAGACCTACTACTCTGCAAACTCCGATACCGCTACCCACCAGTCCAATGAGTGGATCACCGGTAAGATCGCAGGCATCTTCGAGTGGGATTCCGCTGCAAGCAAGTACTCCTCCGCTCTGGACGACAGCAACAAGGACGGCTTCACCGTCGGCGAGGAGATCAAGTTCGGCGATAACAACGGCGGCTTCTCCAAGGTGTCCATGGGTCTGGCTATCACCAAGACCTGCAAGAACGTTGCCGAGGCTGCTACCCTGATCAACTTCCTGCTGAACGAGGAGAAGGGTGCTTCCATCATGGGTTCTGAGTGCGGCATCCCCGCTTCCAAGGCTGGCCTGAAGTTCGCGCAGGACGCCGGCGCTGTCAAGAGCCTGGTTGCAGAGGCTAACGCCAAGGTCATGGCATTCACCACCAACAAGCTGGATCCCCTGTTCGAGAACAACGACCTGAAGGCTTCCGGCACCGGCATCTATCAGGAAGTGTTCGATAACATCGACTACGGCGATCAGACCCCTGAAGAGGCTGTCGAGACTCTGCTGGACGGCATGGAGTCTGTTGGCTACACCATCGGCTAAGCTTACCTCTCTCTGACAGCGGTCAGAACCGGATATTCAGTATCTGAAATAAATAAGGGCATCTGCCGCCCGTACGACAGATGCCCTTGTTTTATCGGTGAATGGTTATCAAACCTTGAATGAATTGTTGCCGGTCTGTGACCTGCTGCACTGTCTGCTTCAAATCCTGTAAAAGGAGGATTTCGGATGAAAAAAAGTAATGCGCCCGCCGGCGCACGAACTCCGTTTCAGAAATGGGTCGATAAGTATCAGGGTCTGTTTTATCTGATTCCCTGGATCATCGGCTTTCTCGTCTTTAAGGCGTTCCCCTTCGGTCAGTCGCTGTATTACAGCTTTACCGATATGAACTTCTTCAAGGACGGCACCAGTTTTGTTGGTCTGGCCAACTACATTACCGCATTCCACACCAGAAAGATCACCAAGGCGCTGATCATCACCTTCAAGTACGCCTTTATCACCGTGCCCCTGAAGCTGATCTTCGCACTGTTCATTGCCTACATCCTGAACTTCAAGATCGCCTGCGTGAACCTGTTCCGCACCGTGTACTACATCCCCTCCATTCTGGGCGGCTCTGTGGCTATCGCCGTGCTGTGGAAGGCTGTGTTCAGCGTGGACGGTCTGCTGAACACCGTGGTGCGCGCTGTCACCTTTGGTGCGGTGCAGGGCCCCGAATGGCTGTCTGACCCCAACTACGCGCTGTGGATCATCTGCTTCTTGCGTATATGGCAGTTCGGTTCCGCCATGGTGCTGTTCCTTGCTGCACTGAAGGGCGTGCCCGCAGACCTGTACGAGGCTGCTACCATCGACGGCGCCGGCAAGTGGCGTCAGTTCTTCTCCATCACCGTTCCGATGATCACCCCCATCATCTTCTACAACCTAGTCACTCAGATCTGCCAGGCTTTCCAGGAGTTCAACGGCCCCTACATCATCACCAACGGTGGTCCCCGTGGTTCCACTACCCTGATCTCCCTGCTGGTTTACAACTACGCATTCAAGTCCTACGACATGGGCATGGCTTCTGCTCTGGCATGGATCATGTTCATCATCGTCTGCATCCTGACGATCATTGCGTTCACCAGCCAGAAGAAGTGGGTCTACTACTCGGATGAAAGGTAAGGTGACCAATATGGGAATGAAAGCATCGAATAAGATCGCAACCTTCTTTAAGTACTTCGTGCTGATCCTGGTTGGTATCATCATGATCTATCCTCTGCTGTGGATGATCAGCGCTACCTTCAAGGATAACAGCGAGATCTTTGCAGGCATCAGCCTGTGGATCAAAAAGCCTACGCTGGATGGCTACCGCAACGCCCTGAACAACTTCGGCGGCTCCATCAACATCCTGCAGGCCATGCTCAACACTTACAGCTATGTCATCCCCAAGGTGATCTGCACTGTGGTGTCTGCCTGTATTGCCGCTTACGGCTTTGGCCGTTTCGACTTCCCCGGCCGCAAGCTGCTGTTCAACATCATGCTGGCCACCCTGTTCCTGCCGCAGGTCGTGCTGAACGTGCCCCAGTACCTGCTGTACAACAAGTTCGGCTGGGTGGACAGCCCCTTCTATCTGGCCATCTGGGTGCACTGCGCATTTGCTACCGAGACCTACTTCGTGTATCAGCTGGTGCAGTTCATGCGCAACGTCCCGCGTGATCTGGACGAGGCTGCCGCCATTGACGGCTGCTCCTCCTTCCAGACCCTGTACAAGGTCATCGTCCCCATGCTGGGACCCGCTCTGGTGTCCTGCGCACTGTTCCAGTTCATGTGGAGCTGCAACGACTTTATGGGCCCGCTGCTTTACGTCAGCACCCCCGGCAAATACCCCATGTCCCTGTTCGTCAAGCTGTCTATGGACGGTGATACCGGCTTTGCATGGAACAAGATCCTTGCACTGTCCCTCATCTCCATCCTGCCGCAGCTGATCGTATTCTTCTGTGCACAGGATCAGTTCGTTGAAGGTATCTCCGCAGGTGCCGTCAAGGGCTAATGCGCCATAAGAACATCTGACCAAGACCAACACCCCCTGTGCTGCTCCCAACGGATGGCACAGGGGGTGTTTTGGTTGATACATCATTTCGTCTGCTTCTTGCGGTACTGCAAAGGACTGATATCCATCACCTCGCGGAACACGCGGCGGAAGTGGGCTGCGCTGGCAAAACCGGTCTGCTCGGCAATAGCGCTGATGGAAAGCTCGGTGGTCTCCAGCAGCTTCTGCGCAGCCTCGATGCGGCGGTTGTTCAGGTAGTCCACGATGGACTGCCCGGTCACCCGCCGGAACAGGCGGCTGAGATAGTAGGGGGAAAGGTAGAACCGCGCCGCCACCTCGGTAAGGGAGAACTTTTGCCGGTAGTTGGCGGCAAGGTAGGCACACACCTGCTCAATGGTCTCGTTGCGGGGGCGCGCTGCGGCGCTGCTCTCGGCAAGGCACTCCTGCTCGACATAGTGCAGGATGAGCAGCAGGTACAGCCCGCCGGGGTAGTCCTGCTCCGGCATGGCAGCGCGCATCATCTCCAGCAGGGTGCGCAGGCGGCGAACCCACGGCACCGGGCCGTACAGCACCGTTACCTCGCCGGGCAAAAACAGCCGGGCAAAATCCCGCTGGGTGGCGCTGCGCAGCTCGTGCAGGGCGCTGAGCGGGAACCGACAGCCCACCAGTTCCGGTACGGCTGCACCGGCGGCAGAGAGCACTGCGTCCCCCGCGCCCAGCAGCAGCGCGCTGCCGGGGTTCAGCAGCAGGCTGTTTTCCCCCATTTGCAGGGTGCAGCTGCCCTCGCTTACCAGCAGAAAGGTGCACGTCTCCTCGTCTGCCGTCAGCTCCAGCTTGCTGCCGTTCAGCCGCACGGTGTCCGCTTTTACCTTTGCATGGATCTTTTCCCGTTCCGCTTTCATCTTGCGCATCCTTTCCGGAAACAGCCCTCCCGGTAGCCGGGAGAGCGCTTTTCCTCATGATACCACGTCTGCCCCGTGGGGGCAAGACAAACTCACAGGAGGTTATTTCGCATGAATCTGACCCTGATCCGTTCCATGACCCGCAGCGCCGTTTTCGAGCTGGAAAACGAACTGTGCTACCGTCCGGCACACCCCTTTACCGTTGCCCTGAACGGCAAGACGGTGTACGAGGCCTGCAACACCAATGTATTTTCCCTGTTCTCCCTGCTGCCCGGCACCACCTATACGGTGGAGGTGCAGGCCGAGGACGAGACCCTGAAGCTGGATTTCACCACCGAGGCCGAGACCTTCTTTGTGGATGCTGCCCGCTATGGTCTGGTGGCTGACGGCGAGACCGACAACACCGTGCGGCTGCAGGCGGCGCTGTCCACCTGCCCCAAGGGCGGCACAGTGTATGTGCCTGCCGGCCGTTACCGCACCGCCAGCCTGTTCATGAAGAGCAACACCACCCTGTATCTGGAAAAGGGCGCTGTGCTGCTGGGCGACAACGACCGCACCCATTACCCCATCCTGCCCGGCGTGCTGCCCAGCGAGAACGAAGTGGACGAGTACTACCTGACCGGCTGGGAGGGCAATCCGCTGGACAGCTTTGCGGGTCTGTTGAACATCACGCAGGTGCATGACGTGGTGGTGACCGGCGAGGGCACGCTGGACTGCGATGCCGAAAACGGCGACTGGTGGGTGAACCCCAAGGTCAAGCGCATTGCATGGCGTCCCCGGGCCGTGGCTGCGGTGGACAGCGAGAACGTCTGCCTGCACGGCATCACGGTGCAGAACAGCTACTCCTGGACCATCCACCCCATCTTCGTCAAGCACCTCGACCTGCTCAACTTCAACATCAACAACCCCTACAACGCCCCCAACACGGACGGCATCGACCCCGAGAGCTGCGAGTATATCCGCATCATCGGCATGAACATCCATGTGGGCGATGACTGCATCGCCATGAAGGCCAGCAAGGTCTTTCTGGGCATGAAGCTGAAGCGCAGCTGTGAGCACACCGTTATCCGCAACTGCCTGCTGGACAAGGGCCACGGCGGCATCGTCATCGGCAGCGAGATGAGCGGCGGCGTCAAGGATATGGTGGTGACCCAGTGCCTGATGGACCACACCGACCGCGGTCTGCGCGTCAAGACCCGCCGGGGCCGCGGCAACACCGCCGTCATTGACGGGCTGGTGTTCCGCAACGTGGAGATGCGGGGCGTCAAGGCACCCTTTGTCATCAATATGTTCTACTTCTGCGACCCGGACGGCCACGGCCCCTATGTACAGTGCCGCGAGCCGATGCCGGTGGACGAGTACACCCCCAAGCTGGGCAGCCTGACCATGGAGAATATCGTGGCTACCGATGCCCAGTTTGCAGGCTGCTATTTCGATGGCCTGCCGGAGCAGCCCATTGAGCGGGTGACCATGCGGGATGTGAGCATCACCTTTGACCCCAACGCCAAGGAGGGACAGGCTGCCATGGCCGACAACCGTCCGCTGGTAAAAAAGCTGGCCATCTATGCCGAGAACGTCAAGGAGATCGACCTGCACAACGTGAAGATCGAGGGCTACGAGGGCGAGCGGCTGCACTTTGCCAACGTAGGACATTTTGAGGAGGACTGACCCATGACCCATGAAGAGATCCTGTCCATGCTGGGCGACTATGTGGACTACCTGATCGCCAATTCCAGCGCTGAGGCACCGATGTGGAACATCGAGAAGGTGCGCAGCGGCAAGCCCAACAAGTGGAACTACATCGACGGCTGCATGATCACCGCCTGCCTGAGCCTGTACAAGACCACCGGCGACGAGAAGTATCTGGAGTTTTCCAAGGAGTTCATCGACTACTTTGTGCAGCCGGACGGCTCCATCAAGACCTACGACCCCAAGGAGTACAATCTGGACAACGTGAATCAGGGCAAGAACCTGTTCATCCTGTACGACATCTACGGGGACGAGAAGTACCGCAAGGCCATCGACACCATCCGCAGCCAGCTGCTCACCCAGCCCCGCACCAAGGAGGGCAACTTCTGGCACAAGGACATCTACCCGTGGCAGGTGTGGCTGGACGGCACCTATATGGCACAGCCCTTCTACATGGAGTACGAGACCCGCTTCAACAAGATGCAGGGCTGCATCGACAGCTACAAGCAGTTCATGAATATCAAAAAGCACATGCGGGACGAAAAGACCGGCCTGTACTACCACGGCTATGATGAGAGCCGCCAGATGTACTGGGCAGACCCCGAGACCGGTTGCAGCCCCAACTTCTGGCTGCGCGCCATGGGCTGGTTCCTTGTGGCAATGGTGGATGTGCTGGAGCGCATGGACGAGCAGCTGTACAACGAGTATCGCGGCATCATGGCCATGCTCAAACAGGCTGTGGAGGATATGCACAAGTTCCAGGACGAGCAGAGCGGGATGTTCTGGCAGGTCATCGACCACCCGGAGGCCGAGGGCAACTATCTGGAAACCAGCGGCACCGCCCTGTTTGCCTATGCCGTGCTCAAGGGCGTGCGTCTGGGCTATCTGCCCAAACGTATGGCTGCATGGGCGGAGAAGGCTTTCTACGGCACCTGTGACCGGTATCTGTCCAAGAACCCGGACGGCAGCTTGCAGCTGGACGGCATCTGCCTTGTGGCGGGTCTGGGCGGCAAGGATCCCCGTGACGGTTCTCTGGCCTACTACTTCAGCGAGCCGGTGGTCTGCAACGATGCCAAGGGCGTAGGCCCGCTGGTGCTGGCCTATACCGAAATGATCGCGCGCAAGTAACCAAAAACGGGATACAGCAGGGCTGAGCAGCTGCAAAAAAGCGGTTGCTCAGCCTTTTTGCGTGTCTTTTTTGCCCCCTTGCATAAACTGCCCACCGCTGTCCCACACTAAGCCCAGAAAAGTTCCCGTACACAAAACGAACAGATGGGAGTAACAAGCATGGAGCAGATCAAAAAATTTCTGCACGGCAAGGGCTTTGCTCTGCTACTGACCGCAAGCCTGCTGGCTGCGGCTGCGGCAGGGGTGTGGGCGGTGCGCGCCCTGCGGGCAGAACTGCAAAAAAGTCTGGATGGACTAAACGCCCCCGGCACCACCCAACAGACCACCCCGGAAACAGAACCGGACTGGGACGCACAGGAGGATACCACATGGCAGCAGCCCGTGACCGACGTTGCAAACAGCAAGGCAGATGTGCCGCAGCAGACGCCCTCTGGGGCATCCTCTGGTGCGCAGTCTGGCTCTGGTTCGCTGCGCGAACCCTCGGCACTGCAAGGCGCATCCTCGCCTGCCAGCAGTTCGGCGCAGCCTGCCGCCGCGCCCTCTATGCCGGGGCGCGTGCTCAACGCCTTCAGCGGCGATGAGCTGGTGTATAACAAGACCCTTGGAGACTGGCGCACCCACAACGGCGTGGACTATGCCTGCACGCAAGGGGCAGCGGTAGCAGCACCCGTGGCGGGCAAGGTGGTGTCTGCCGGGGCAGAGGGCAACTGGGGCACCGTGGTGGTGCTGGAAGATGCCGCTGGCCGCCTTTGGCGGCTGTGCGGCGTGGCGGA
>OGJM01000823.1_pt1 | contig 11983 bp, 7 predicted proteins | sample 1572281 | NCBI WGS metagenome assembly OGJM01 (sample SAMEA2582147, study PRJEB24529) | metagenome | reverse complement strand
CTTTCTTATGATAAGGTCTAGGACGTTTTTCGATGGAAGCAAGGGATTCGTTCTGCTTTCCGAAGAAAACAAAAAAACCGAACCCTTCTCCTATTGAGAAAAGGTTCGGATTTTCATTGTTTGGTGCGGATAAGAGGACTTGAACCTCCACCGAGTTGCCCCGATTAGAACCTGAATCTAACGCGTCTGCCAATTCCGCCATATCCGCATATTCTGTTGTGTTCCTGCGCCGTTGCGCCGGGAACGATAGTTATTATACCAGATGCAGCAGAATTGTCAAGCACTTTTTTGAAAAACTTTTCATCTTTTTGGAAAGGATCATACTTTCGTAAAAAAAGCTGTCGTAGGCTGTAGTTCCGGTCAACATAGTGTCGCACCGGGTATCCTGTAAGCGTTTTTGCGGTGCCTTGCGTGTGCCGGCACCGTTTTGGGTTTGACAGGGTTTTCGCGGCGATGTAGAATAGAGGTACTGTTTTCTTACAATTATATAGAGGAGCGTTTTGCCATGCTGTATTTTGAAAACGACTACTGCGAGGGTGCACACCCCGCCATTCTGCAAAAGCTGACCGAGACCAACTTTGAAAAGGTCTCCGGCTACGGCACCGACCCCTACTGCGCCAGCGCCCGCGAGAAGATCCGCGCCGCCTGCGCCTGCCCGGAGGCCGATGTGCAGTTCATCTCCGGCGGCACCCAGAGCAACGCCATCGTCATCGCGTCCATGCTGCAGCGGTGGCAGGGCGTAGTGGCTGCTGCCACCGGCCATGTAGCCGGGCACGAGGCAGGTGCCATCGAGTATACCGGCCACAAGGTCATCACCCTGCCCCAGCACAACGGCAAGCTGGACGCTGCCGAGCTGCGGGCACTGGTGGCCACCTTCTACGCCGACGATAACCACGACCACATGGTGTTCCCCGGCATGGTATACATCTCCCACCCCACCGAGTATGGCACCCTGTACACCAAGGCGGAGCTGGAAGCCCTGCACGCTGTATGTCAGGAGTACAAGATGCCGCTGTTCCTCGATGGTGCACGGCTGGGCTATGGTCTGGCTGCCGAGGGCACGGACGTGACGCTGGCCGACCTTGCCCGGCTGACCGATGTGTTCTACATCGGCGGCACCAAGGTGGGTGCGCTGTGCGGCGAGGCTGTGGTGTTCCCCCACGGCGCACCGGCGCATTTTATGACCATGGTCAAGCAGCAGGGCGCACTGCTGGCAAAGGGGCGGCTGCTGGGCATCCAGTTTGACGTGCTGTTCACGGATGGCCTGTATTTCTCCATCAGCAAAAACGCCATTGCCACCGCCAACCGCCTGAAGGCCGGGTTTGCGGCAAAGGGCTACCGCTTCTTTATGGACTCCCCCACCAACCAGATCTTCCTTGTGCTGGAAAACACCCAGCTGGCTGCGCTGGAAGGCAAGGCAAAGTTCGGCTTCTGGGAGAAGTTCGACGACACCCACACCGTGGTGCGCATCGCCACCAGCTGGGCCACCCGCATGGACGAGGTGGAAGCGCTGATCGACCTGATGTGATCCTGCGCCCCTTTCGGGGGGGTATAACGATTTGAATGCCCTCCGCGTTGCTCTGGGCATTTTTAGCGGAAAAGCATTTATAATTTTGGGACAGCGGAGCGTCTGCGGACGCTCCGCTGTCCCGTTTTCACGGAAAAGGCTCAGAAGCACCTGTCGGCGCTTCTGAGCCTTTTTTATTTTTCTTCTGTATTCCACGGCTGCGGGGTGCTTTCCACTGGCTGTCCGGCGGCAAGGGAACGCTCCATCAGCAGGGCAAGGTAGGCGTCCTGCAAGGCGTCTGCCAGCGGATACACCTCTGCCCCGCCGGCAAGATAGCCCTGCATCCTGTCCAGAAAACAGGCGATGGCGGTCTCGTCCTCGTTCAGCCCCGCCTGCGCGGCGGCAGCTGCCAGCGGGTCGGGCAGCGGGGTCAGTTGACGGCACACCGGCTCCCCGGCGGCATCCAGACAGCGCAGGGTGTCGTCGAACACTTCGCCCCGCTCTCCCTGCACACTGGTGTGGGTGCTGCGCAGATAGGAGTGGTACTGCACACCGTTAAAATCCAGAAACGCTGTGCCGCCGCCCGCAAATTCCAGCGTGTGCTGCTGCAAGGTCTTTTCCACCAATGCGCCGTTATGCACCGCACCCCAGCGGGAATCCGTTTCGATGATCTTTTCCGTCCAGCTGCGTCCGGTCACCCGCACCGGCTGCTGCCCGGCGTTCAGGAACTGCCGCGCCAAGCTGACCGCGTGGTAGCCGTGCGCCACCGACAGCCGGACAAACTGCGGCGTGCCCAGTGCGCCGCTGCGCACTGCTGCCAGCCGTTTTGCCAGCGTGGGGTACAGCCAGTACTGTTCTGCAACCTGCAGCTTTGCGCCCTGCCGGTGCAGCTGCCAGAGGGCGCGCAATGCGTCCTCCTCCAGCGCCGCCGGGGTCTCGCACAGCACGGCAAAGCCCCGGGCAAGCCATTCGGTGCTGACGGCGGCGATGGACGCTTTATTCACTGCCACCACCACGAAATCCGGGTGCAGGGCAATGCACTGCTCCGCCGAGGTGCTTACCGGCACGCCGTACTCCCGGTGCATTTTTTCGGCCTTTTCCTCGGTGCGGCAAAGCATGGCGCACAGCTCGAACCGTTCCGGCAGCGCCTGCGCGATGCGCCAGTAAAACAGCGACCGCCAGCCGGAGCCTACTACAATAAACCGCAGTTTAGCCATTTGCCTGTTCCTCCTGAATATGCTTTTGCAGCTCCTGTTCAAACCGGTCTGCGTCCAGCGGCAGGGTGATCTTCTCCCCCAGCCATGCGGACAGGTAAGCCGCGTCGGTCAGTTCCAGAGCCCGCACGCCCTCCACGCCGGGAGCGGTCAGGGGCGTGCCGTGCAAGATGGCATCCGCAAAGTTTGCCAACATCTCCGGGTAAGGCTCGGCCTGCGGCGCGAACTGCTCGGTAACGGTGGTCTCGGTAAGCTGCTGACGCTCGGTGCAGTCGGCGGTACGGCGGTAGGTCTCGGTGTCCGGTGCGTAGGTGTGCAGGGTGAGGGTGTCCTTTTCCAGCAGGGCGGTGCCCTTGGTGCCCACGATCTCCAACCGCTCGGTGTAGCTGCCCTCGCCGGTGGAAAGAATAAAGGTTGCCGTGCGCTGCTGCGGATACTCCATGAGCAGAGTAGCCTCGTCATCCACCATAAAATCGTTATACTTACCGTAGGGTATCACGGCATAAATACTTTCCGGCATCCCGAACAGCCACTGCCAGATATCCAGAATGTGCTGGCCCTGATTGAGCAACGCACCGCCGCCCTCCCCTGCCCAGCTGGAACGCCAGCTGCCGGAGCGGTGGTACATCCATGTGCGGAAGTAGCGGCTGTTTTCCAGCTGCACCCGCTTGATCTCGCCCAATGCCCCATCATCCAGTAATTTTTTAAGCCGCATATACTTTTTGTAGCGGCGCTGATGGAACATCATGGCGAAAACAAGGCCGCTTTTTTCGGCGGCGCGGTTCATTTCCAGTGCCGGTGCCAGCGCGTTTGCGCTGGGCTTGTCGCACAAGACGTGCTTGCCGTGGGCAAAAGCCTGCATCACCAGTTCCGGATGGGTCTTGTGCGGGGTGACCACCAGCACGGCGTCAAACTCCTCTGCGTGGGCGTACAGCTCCTCGGCGTTGGGGCACACCCGTACCGTATCCGGCAGGGTATCCTTTGCCCACTGCTGCGCCCCGGCGCTGCGGCAGACCACGGCGGTCAGACGCAATGCCCCCGCCTTTCCTTCTGCGATCATCTGGGCATACTTGCGCCCCATGACCCCGGTGCCAATAACGGCTGCGCGTACTTCCTGCATGATGCTCCCTCCTGTTTTTCCACAATGTGTTTTGTTATAGGGGAAAACTGCGTTTCAGCCCTTCAATTTTGCTTCAATGGCGGCTTTGTCCAGCCCCTCGCCGATGACGATGACCACCTCCTGCCCCTGCGGGATGGGGGCAAGGGTGCAGCCGGCGGCGGTGGCGTTCAGCTCCAGCCAGCCGCCTGCCGGGGCGGGCGCAAAGCCCTTGACCCGCAGCACCTGCCCGCACTCCGGCGCGGCGAACAGCCGCTGTGCAGCAGCCTGCAGCTGCTGTGGGGTGAGGTGCAGTTCCAGAAAGCAAAGGGAGGTAAAGGCCGCGTGCTGGTCAAAATGCAGCTTTTCGCAACTGGCCTGCCGGTAGCCGCAGGCGGCAAGGGCGGCAAGGTCAGCATCGGTCAGAGCATCCCAGTCCTTGGCAAGGATCTCTCCGGGTGCAAAGCGGCGGGAGGACTTTGCGGCTTCCAGTGCACGCTCCAAGTGGGCAGCGGCGGCGGCGCACTGGGCGGGCGCTGCCAGCTGGGCGCGGCTCAGCAGCACGCGGCCCGCGTTCATGGTCTCGGAAGCCAGCAGGTACTCTGCCTGCGGCGAAAGCGTTTCCGGCAGAAGGGCGTCCACAATGGCAATAACACTGCCCAGCTGATACCACCGGTCCAGCGGGTCGTCCCGCAGGATATCGAAAAACTCGTCCACATCAAAGATGCCGCTGGGCTCCACCACCACACGGTCAAAGCCGCGCATGGCCATGGCGATGAGTTTGGTGCGCATCCGGCGCTGGTGGGTGTCGCAATCGCAGCCGCCGCTGATGGTCTCCACATCGCAGCCGGGGCCCAGCACCTCCTGCACCAGCATGGCGTCCACGTTCACCGCGCCAAAGTCGTTTTCCAGAATGCACACCTTATGCCCCTGCTGTACCAGATACCGCACATAGCGGCGCAGAAAGGTGGTCTTGCCTGCGCCCAAAAAGCCGGTGATGAGATCCACCTGAACCATATCTTTTTACCTCCGTTGCAAAAACCCTCCCAGCGCCGCAGCGCCCGGGAGGGCATATATTTCAGTCTTTTTTCTGGCGCTGCAATTCCCGGATGATCGCAACTGCTTCCGGCGCGATATCCCCCGGCACAATGGCCGGGCGTGCCAGAAAATAGCCCTGCAAAAGGTCTGTGCCCAGCTCGATGACCGTGCGCAGCTCGGCGGCGGTCTCCACACCCTCGGCAACGATCTTCATGCTGCGGGGGTGGGCGTAGGCCACCAAATTTTGCAGGATCTGCTGCTTGTCCGGCGAGGTGTCGATGCCACGGATGATGGTAATATCCACCTTGACGAACCGGGGCGCAAGCTGCAATAGCGTATTCTCGTTGGAATAGCCGCTGCCGTAATCGTCCAGTGCAAACATCCCGGAAAAGCCCGGTGCATTGCGCTTTCTCTCCAGTGCTTCGTAGTCGATGGCTTCCTCTTCGGTGATCTCGACGACCATGCGATGGCACAGTTCGTGCCAACGGCTGTCTATATATTTGCCGTCCTCATGCGACAGGCAGGTGTTGGCGATGGAGTTGACAAAGATCATAGCCTCCTCGGACACACTGCCTGCCCGGCACAGGCTGTCGAAGGTCTCCAGCGCCTTGGTAAAGGTGATGCGCTCGATCTCGTACAGCGCCCCCTGCTCCCGCGCCAGCTTCATGATGGTGGCCGGGGAGCGCAGGGTGGGCAGGTCGGAGCGCATCAGCGCCTCGTAGGCAACTACCCTGCCGCTGCGCGCCGAGAAGATGGGCTGGAAGCAGTAGAACACCTGCGCATTGCTGAGCAGCTGCCGGAACTCCCGGCGGGTGCGCTCGGCGTAGGCTTCGCGGTTGTACACCCCGATGTCGAACTCCTGCACCCGGCCCTTGTCGGCGTGCTTGACCTGATACATGGCAAAGTCGGCGTATTTTTTTAAGGTCTCCCAGTCCTGCCCATCGTCCGGGTACCACGCGATACCGCCGGAAAGGCTGATGTGCAAAGCGTTGCCGCTGGGCAGCAGCGCCACGCTCTGCTGCATGGCATTGGTCAGGCGGTCGATCTTTTCCCGCACCTCGTCCCGGCTGCGGTAGCCGTGGAACAGCACAAGGAACTCGTCGCCGGAAAGGCGGGCGCAGACCGTCCCGGCGGGGGTATTGTCCCGCAGGCACTGACCGGTGCGGCGGATGTACTGGTCGCCCCAGTCGTGGCCGTAGGTATCGTTGATGTGCTTGAGGTTATCCAGATCCATCATCATCAGCGCCGCCACGCCCATGCGCTCCGGCGCGGCGAACAGCTCGGTGCACACCCGGTTGAAGGCCTGCCGGTTGTACAGCCCGGTCAGGATATCGTAATCGCGCTCGTGCTCGATGCGCTTCCGCTCCAGCACGGCGGCGGTCACGTCCTCGGCAAGACCGATCTTGGCGTGTTCCTCGATGGTGCTGCGCAGCATGATGTACCGCACCCCGTCCGGCTGCTGAATGGTCAGCAGCTCGTCCCCCTCGGCGGTGCGGTCACGGGGATTCTTTTCCCGGATGCCCTTGAGCACCTCCTCAAAGCGGCGCACGCTCAGCGGCTTGCCCTGCATCTCGGGCTTGCCCAGCAGGGAGAAGAAATTATCGGTCACGAACACGCTGCCGGTGTCGGTGCGCAGCTCGTAGCCGCCGATCTCCACACTGGCCATATCCATGATGCGCAAAAACTTGGTGGAGTTGGTCACCAGCTCCTTGTTCAGCTCGGTAATGGTCTCGGCAAAGCGGTCCACCTCCCGGATGGCCGTGCGTGACAGGTGCGGGAAGGTCTTTTTCCCCTGCGCGTCTATCACCTCGCGGTACAAATAGTTGATGGGGCTGGCCAGCCGTGCCGAGACCAGCAGACTGCCCAAAACGCTCAGCACCAGCGTGAACAGTAAGGTAGCCAGCAGCACCTCGCGCACCCGGCTGGAAAAAGCCAGCAGCACCGACTGCTCCATGGTACCTGCCAGGAACCACTTTTCGGCGGCAAAGGGCGCGTTGCGGTTATACACCTGCAGCGGCTCCAGCACCATATAATAGCGCTTGCCGTTCAGCTCCGCCCAGTTGCCGCCGTTGCCGTCGCTGCGGCAGTTCAAAACGCCCAGCGGTGCATCCGCCGTTACCAGATCCTCGCCGGAGGTCACGGTCTTGCGCAGGGAGAGCACGTCGTCCGTCAGCGCATCATCGGTAGTGGTCACGATAAAATAGGTGCCTGCCTTGTCCTCGTCCAGCTCGGTGAAAGGCAGCTTTGTTTGCAGATAGTCAGTGAGCAGTTCCACGCCCACCACGCCGTATACCGTGCCGTCCGGCAGGATCAACGGCATCGAGTAGGCAATGGCGTGCCGGTCGTCCCCTGCCAGACAGTAGGAGTTGGTGGTCCAGCGGCCATAGTTTTCTGCCGAAAGGCTGGCACCGCTCTTATACGCAGCCTGAAAGACCGAGCGCAGGATGCCGCCCTTGGTATTGGCCTGATAAGGGAAAGCGGGCTGCCAGCCCTTATCCGTGCCGATGCCCAGCTCTTTTACCACTGTGGCGCTGGCGCGTTCCAGCAAAAGGTCGTTGTTGCGCTCCGAAGGGCGGGCATCCGGGTCCAGATCCCGCAGGTAGATGCCGGGCATTTTTTTGCCCACCTCGCAGGTGTCCAGATCATGGGTGTTCAGCATGATAAAGATGCCGGTCACCTGCTTTGTGCGCAGGGTGTCCAGAAGCTGCGGGGCAAGCGCTACCAGCAAAGCATCGCTCTGTTCGCTGCTGTTATCCAGCGTATCCAGCGAGATATCGCCGCTTTTCAGCAGCTGCTGGGTGGTGGCGGTGATCTGCTCGCTCAGCTGCTCCAGATCCTCCGCGTTCCACAGGATCTCCTGCACATAGCTGGCGCGGTTGCGCACCCGCATGGTAAGCAGATCCTTGGCGTTTTCGTCCAGCTGTCCGGTCACGTTGACGGCAAGGATGCTGGCGACCGCCATCAGCAGCTCCACCGCCAGCACCAGCATCATGGTGGCAAAAATATTGTAGAACACGGTTCTTTCCGGTCTGTTTTTCAAGCGCTGCCGCTGGCGCTGTTTCCATGCGTCAAACATCGCTCTGCCTCCTTTCCGTCTTTTTTGCGGGCGGTCAGCCCTCGTACTGCTGTAACTGTGCAAGGGTGGCCTGATACCACGCCTCAAAATAGTCGTCGGTCAAAAACTCTGCCGTGGCTGCCTCCGCGCTCTGGCCTGCGGCGATGCGTTTCAGCACCGTGTCCCGGTCGGCAATGGCCTGATCGCCCATGCTGTATTCCAGTATCCTGCGGGCTGCGGTGCCGCCTGCAAAGACCGTAGGGGTGTACAGCTCGTTTTCGCGCACCGTTTTTACCGCGCCGGAAAGGATCTGCTCCATATTGTCGGTCAGTTCCAGCCCGCTTGCGCGGATGGCGTCCATCTCGTTGGCGGCGATGGTCACCGGCAGATAGCCCGACTCCACCGAGAATTCAATATTATTCTGTGGCTCGGTGAACCATTTTAAGAAGGTGACTGCGGCGTTGATCTCGGCCTCGGTGCCGGTGGTGACCACCATGCCGGCACCCTGCTGCACCGCCACCTTTTCGCTCCCGGCAAACCGGGGCGCAGGCAGCACCTTCATCTCGATATCGTGGATCTGGTTATCCCCGGGCATCACCTGCTTCGGAAAGAAGGTGGCACTGGCACAGGAGCTTACACAGCCCAGCAGTGCGCCGGTTTTCACGTCATCGCTGCGGAAGCGGCCATTCGCAGCAAAATACCCCTTGACGAAGGGCACATAGTAGTTATCCCACAGCTTGCGCACCACATCATGGTCAAAGTGCAGGGTCATTTTGCCATTGTGCACTTCAAAAATTTCGCAGCCCAGCTGCTTTGCGCCCACGATCATATAGTTTGCCATGGCATCCCTGCCAAACAGTGCCCTGCCGCCGGACCAGTTGTAGTACTGCTCGGCTACCGCCGTAGCGCACAAAGGTGTCTTTCGAGAACCGCTGCCAGTCGGTATCGTTAAAGAACATCAGCTCGGTGGATTTTGCCACCGGGAAAATTTTTATGCTGCCGCTGCCGTCAAAATCACCCTCGGTGATATAGCCGGGCACAAAGGCGGCCTGTTCATCCTCGGTCAGGTAGTCCTTTAAATCCACCACCATGCCCATCTGATCCAGCTTGTACGCGGTATCTGCGTAGGCGGCAAAAATGGTGGGCATCTCCGCAGAGCCCACCTTGCCTTCTGCAGCGTCCATCACGTTGGTTTCCAGATCATTCACCGTGCCCTGACTGGAGCCTGTCACCCGGATGCCCTTTTCCTTGCCGATGGTCTCGTTGAAGGTGCTCACAAGGCGGTTGAAGCTTTCCAGCTGGTCGCCGTTATAGTAGTTCCACACCGTGATGTCGGTCACTGCTTTTTTGCTCGTTTTTGCATCGCAGCCGGTCACTGCCAGTGCTGCCGCCGAGACCGCAGCCGCCGCCAGAAAGCTGCGGCGCGAGATCTTGTTCTTCATCCCATACCCTCCCGGAGTACACAGGCACATTTTACCCCATACCATACTATTTTATATAATACCACCGTTTCCGGCATAGTGTAAACTCTTTCTTAAAAAATCTGGTAAAAAAGTGCAGATGACGAATTTTCGTCTTATTTTTTGGTGGTTATGCCAAAAGCACGCGTTCCCTATAAAAATGGGATAGCGGAGCGTCCGCAGACGCTCCGCTATCCCGAAGTAAAAATAATTATTCCTCTAAAGATGGCCAAAGCACAAGCGGCGGCCATTTTTGATCGTCCCGCGTTACATCCGTATCCGCTGCGCGGCGCGGGCGATGGAGGCAAGCAGCGTCACAAGGCGCTTTTCGTCCATCTGGCCGCAGTAGGTGGTAAAGGTGTAGTAGCACCCCTGCACGCAGAAGGAAAGCACCACCTTGCGCACTACGTCCGTTTCAAAGGTGGGGTCGGTCTGGGCGATGCACTGGCACATGGCCTGTTCCACCCGGTTGATGAACAGCCCCTGCCGGGAGCCGGAGAAGAGCACGCTGATCTCGGCCTGATGCGCGGTGAAGGCGCGGAACATCTCCCGCGCAAGCCACTCGGTGCGCTCGCTCACATCGCTGGCGTTCAGGCGGGGCAGGCTTTCCACCACCGCGTGCACCATCTCGTCCTCCATGGCGTTGGCCAGCGCATAGATATCCTGATAATGGGCGTAGAATGTGGATTTATTGATGCAGGCACGGTCGCACAGCTCCTTGACACGGATCTTTTCCACCGGCTTTTCGCGGCGCAGCTCCATAAAGGCCTGCTTGATGGCGCGCTCGGTCTTTTCAATGCGGATATCCAGAAAACCCACCTCTTTTGCATTTTTGTTGATTTTCCAACATTTTTCCGGTTTTGCGGATAGACAAGCCCCGCAGCCCTTTTTATACTGGGTATAAGCGGAGCGGCGTTACTCCTTGCGATACAAAAGCCCCTGCTGCTCCAAAGCATCGCGGATGCGGGCAAAGGTGTCCTTGTCCGGGCAGCGCAGGGTGTGCAGGTGCACACCGCCGGTCATGCGGCTCAAAAGGCTTTCGGGTGCATCCGCTGCCTGACGGATAAAGTTGTCCACGTCGTACCGGTTGCACAGGTTCAAGGGGGCACGGATCTCGCCGTACAGGCTGTTTTCCACTGCCACATCCACCACCGTGCCGCCCTGATCCACCACAGTGTACAGCTCCCGGCGCATCTCCTCCTGCGTGCGGTGCACACAGGCCAGAATGCCGGTATAGCCCTTCTCCGCCGGGTGCAGCTGGTAGCCCCGGGGGGTGGCATCGATCTGCGCCCCACCGGCGCGCAGCAGCGCCACATCCCCTACCACGATCTGCCGCGACACCCCCAGTTCTGCCGCCAGCGGGCTGGCGCTTAAGGGGGCACCGGCGCTGTTCAGCCGGGTCAGGATGCGTTCTCTGCGCTGTGCTGCATTCATAGAGGGTCAGGCTTCCTTTCCGTAAAACGACTTTTCTCTCCTTATTGTAGCAAAACGCGGCAAAATGTGCAAGGTTATTCCAATCTCAGCAGGGTGGCGTAATTGGAGGGCAGCTGCACCTTCATGCGGTTCCACTCGGTAGAGACCAGCACCTCCTGCGCACCCACGGTGTCCGCCAGCAGGTCGGTGACCTTGGCGGTTTCCACCGGCAGCTGGAACTCCAGTTGTGCGGGGGTATCGCCGTTGTTCAGCACCGCCACCACGGCCTTGCCGTCCAGCACCCGGGCAAAGGCGTAGCACTGGGTGGTGAGCTGCAATTCCTTTACCTCGCCGTAGGTCATTTCCGGCAATTCAGCCTTGCATTTCCCCAGCGCTTTGTATACACTGGTAACAGGATTTGTACGTTCTGCATCAGCGTAGTCACTGAGCTCCAGACAGGGACGCAGCGGCCAGTCGCTGCCCCACTCCTTTTTGCCCTCGATGCCGAACTCTGAGCCGTAGTAGATGGACGGGATGCCCCACAGGCTGTACACCAGAATGGCGATGTGCCGGATGTGCTCTTTGTTGCGCAGCTTGTTGGGCAGGCGCTCCACGTCGTGGTTATCCGAGAAGAGATACAGCCGGGTGTCGTGGCACAGTCCCTGCAGCCGGCGCATGGTGTGGGCAATTTCAAAATAGTTGTGGTCGTTGTGGCCGCTCCACAGGCCCTTGTGCAGCTCGTAGTTGGTCACGGAGTGCAGCATTTCCGGGTTTGCCCAGCGGCTGTAATCGCCGTGGATGACCTCGCCCATCAGCCAGAACTCCGGCTTTACCTCGTTTGCCAGACGGCGCAGCCCGCGCATGAAGTCAAAATCCAACACATCGGCTGCGTCCAGACGGATGCCATCGATGTCGAACTGCTCCACCCAGAAGCGGACGGTATCATAATGGTACTGCTGCACCTCCGGGTTGCGCTGGTTCAGCTTGACCAGCAGGTTGTAGCCGCCCCAGTTGCCGTAGGAAAAGCCATCGTTATACTCGTTGTTGCCCCAGAAGTTCACATCGCAGAACCAGTCCTTATAGCGGGCGTTCTCGCGGTTTGCTTTCAGGTCCTGGAACGCGAAGAAATCGCGGCCCACATGGTTGAACACGCCGTCCACGATGACCCGCTGCCCGCGGGCGTGGCAGGCCGCCACAAAA
>OGJM01000813.1_pt1 | contig 12214 bp, 15 predicted proteins | sample 1572281 | NCBI WGS metagenome assembly OGJM01 (sample SAMEA2582147, study PRJEB24529) | metagenome | reverse complement strand
CAGCAGAAAAGCTTCCCTGTTCCTGAATGACCAGCGGCTCGGCGTATACCGACTGAGCCACCATGCCACCCGCCATCGCGCAGATGGCCAGCGTTTTTAAGACAGTTTTCAAGATTACATCCTCTGTTATGTTTGCCGTTCAATCATATCTGAGTTGTCAGCGTGAATTATTTAGCACCTTTGATTGCCCTTATTTGGCAGACTCATGAATGCGGAGGATTAGCACCGTATCGTCTCAAACCAACGCCTAACTGTTTGCTAACGCCCGTTGCAGCGCCTGTTCCGCCCGCGTAGCCGCATCTTCTTCGCCATTTTCACGAAGAACTTGTGCCAGTTGGCGCAGTTGCGCTGCCGTCAGGCCGACTCGCATGCTGGCTCGCGTATGCGATAACAGCTGAGCTTCAACGCCCGGCGTGGCGGCTAATGCGCCAACCGTTGCCAGCTCGCGGCTTTGCCAGTCGAGGTTATCGCGGGCGAAAATGTCGCCGAACAGATGCGTTTGTAGAAATTGATTAATGACCGGGGCAAAATCAAACAGAGGTCCCTGGACGGGGGCGCCGGAGATTTTAGTCTGGTTTGCGGTACCGACACGGCGAAGCTCATCTCCGACAGGGATGGCGGCGACCGGCTCTTTACCTTCAACGTCTTCAACGCCACGTTGTTTACGTGCTTCGACGACTTTCATCAGTTCATTCAGCGCGTTCAGGCTACGGGGAAATCCCGTATAGGCATAGAGCTGGACGAGAATCTCTTTGGTCTCGTTTATCGTGGGTCCTGCATCAAGCCCCTGATTCAGTGCCGCATTCAGCTTATCCATCTGACTGCTGGCCATTGATGCCGCAATCAACGGGATGGCTTGCTGGCGAGCTGACAGCGTATCTGAAACCGTTTGTTCGTGGTTCATTTCTGAGGCTCCTTTATTGACGGGCGCAGCATGTGCCGTGAGACCCAAACCAAAGGTCAGCAGCAGTACCGCTGCCGTTAATGCCTTAATGGGCGTGGTATTGTTCATCTGTCACTTTCTCCATCCAGTTAACGCTTTTGCCATCCACAATCCCGGTTATCGCCAGGTGCGTCATTGCGCTGCCGGGTGCTGCCCCGTGCCAGTGTTTGACGCCCGCCGGGCAAGAGACAACGTCGCCAGCGCGGATGACCTGCACCGGCTGGCCTTCTTGTTGGGTAAGCCCAACTCCCGAGGTCACAAACAGCCGCTGGCCTGCCGGATGCGTATGCCAGGCGGAACGAGCACCTGGCTCAAAGGTGACATAAGCCCCGGAAACGCTAATTTCGTTATCTGGTTTGAAGAGAGGATCAACCCGGACGCGACCGGTAAAGTTCTCTGCTGCCCCGTACACCGCATTCTGGCTTCCGGCAGTGGCGATATTGACAGCGGGATTTTGCTCCGCCGCCCAGGATGAAAACGTAAAGAGGGGCAGTAACAGCCCGAGGTAACGTAAATGTACGATCATGCAAAGCGTCCTTATCTACAATGATGGAGAGGGTCTGCAATGATTCTAATCAGGGGGAGATGTCGTCAGACTGACGCCAGCCTGACAATTCTGTCAGTTAACCCTTATTATGGTGACGCTGCTTTGTCTTTTCTAAAAATAAGGCCCCAAAGCGAAAACCGTGTCATTAATGAAAATAAAACAATAATGGCCAGGTAGCGTAGATAAAAAAGTAGGGCAGATTCATCGTAATCGAAAAAGGAGAAATCGACCTTCATCAACAAATAATCGAGATAGTCCCGGTTTAGTAATTCGTACAATCCCAGTAGAGCGATTAGCGAAAAAACTCCTGGCATCATGACATTTGCATAGAATGAATTGCTGGAGATGTTCAGGACCCGGCAGAAAAAAGTCGCCAGCATTTTCCAGTGCAACCCGATATGCAGCGCCAGAATGAGCATTCCCCAGTGGACCGACGTCATGTGTACTTTCCTGACCCAGCTCGCCGGGTTGTGGAACGCCTGGTCCAGAAGGATATGTCGGGACAGCATCATGCCCGAGACAATCGCGGTCAGAATGACAACGAATGTCACTGCATTAATGATTCTGTTAACTACCAGCATGGTTAACGGAATATTGGGCGACAGTGACCACAAGCGATGCCGGTTAAGATATAAATGCAGCATGATAAACAGCGTAAAAATAATACCCGCCCATTCATGCACGATTTCACCGTGAAGGTGAAATCCCATCAATACCAACAGAAGTAACGTCATCAGCGCATCCTGCATGACCTGGAAAATATAAATTTTCTTCATGTCGAGGGATTAACGCTGTGGCTGGATTTGTTTTACCCATTGCTCAACCTGCGCGGGTACGTCAGGAGCTGAAATATCGTTGCGCGAGATCGCGAGCGCACGAGTGACTAATTTGGCCTGTGGCTGCATGCGAGCAATTTCTCGCAGGGAGTCGGCTAACCTGCTGCCACCATGGGTGGTAAAGGGAACGACCGTTTTGCCTGCAAAGTCATTTTGCTCAAAGAGGCTGTATATCACCATTGGCATGGTATACCGCCAGATGGGGTAGCCGACGTAAATGGTGTCGTAACTGCTCAGGTCAGGGAGCGGCGTTTTTAGTGAGGGTCTGGCTTTCGTTTGCTGTTCCTTTTCGGCAACGCGCAAAAGTGCATCATGCTGGCGAGGGTAGGGAGTGGCGGTTTCAATGCGAAACAGGTCGCCGTGAGTCTGCTTCTGAATCAGTTGCGCAATAAACTGCGTGCTGCCGGTCTCTGGCGTATTTTTTTGTAATACGCTGGCCCCGGAAAAACCATCCACGGCACCAGGTTTCATCTCCTCTGGTTGTGAAAAGTAGATAATCAGCGTGCGGGCGTGTGCGGATGAATCCTCTGATGCGAACGCGGGCTGCCCCAGAAGCCCCATGACCATCATCGCCAGAAACCCGGTAAATACCTTTTTCATTCTCACTGTTTCATTCCTTCAATCAGCCGTGGTGAGTATCAGCAGTGATTCTGGCGCAGATAGCCTGACATCAGACTGACGACTCTCTGACAATTTTGTCAGAAGTCTTTGCGCGCGGAGATCCCGATTTTGTTTCTGAAATCAGTCTCCCGGTTCGGATAGCGTCAGGCTGTTTAGCAAACGTCAGGCCAAAGGTATTGATACCGTTCTCGCTACGGGCAAAGACATCTCCCCGGTGCATAATGGCGACGGCACGGACAATCGACAGGCCCAGCCCATGATGGGTATCACTCCTGGCTCGGGAGGTGTCAACACGATAGAACCGTTCGAAAAGCCGGTGTAAGTGCTCTGGCGCTATCGGATCGCCAGGGTTAGAAACGTCTACACAAGCTTGATTGCCTTTTTCGCTTAAGCGCACCGTAACCGTGCTATTGGAGGGGGAATGCCTGGCGCTATTTTCCAGCAAATTAGCCAGTGAACGATGAAACAGCCGCCTGTCGATAGGCGCCGTGACGGCGCCCTCAACCTCCAGCGAAAGCTGTTTTTCAGCAAAAGAGGGTTCAACATATTCGGCTGTTTTCAGGGTTTCTTCTCGCAGGGAGACTTGCGTAAGCTGGGAAGCATGTTCACCCGCGTGCGCGTGCGACAGGAACAGCATGTCGTTAACTATCGACGTCATGCGTTCAAGCTCTTCCAGATTGGAACCCAATAACTCTTCCAGTTCATCTTGTGAACGTCGGCGTGATAGCCCGAGTTGCGTCTGGCCGATCAGGTTAGTCAGCGGGGTACGAAGTTCATGCGCAACATCGGCATTAAAGCTCTCGAGCTGTCGCCAGGCGATTTCCTGACGCTCTAACACGCCGTTAAATGATGATGCCAGTTGCTGCAGTTCTTCGGGCAACGCGCAGGTATTCAGGCGCTGGCCATGGTCACCTGGTGCAAGGTGTTGTGCCTGCTGACTGAGCATGCCCACCGGACGCAGGCCAATCCGTGAAACAACGTATCCCAGTAAGGCGACAATCAGTACGCCCAGCGCGGCAATAATCAACAGCGTTCGTGTGAACGCATCAAGTGTGCCCATATACGGCGTAGAGTCGATGGCAACCACATAGCGCAGCTCAGGCCTTTCACCGTTGGCGGGGATGGTTTTCACTAACAGGAACAGTGAGCATGCACCTTCCGATGCGCCGGGCACTTTATTAAATCCCTCCTGCAAAGAAGACCACTGAACGCCCACCGGTGGTAGTCCCCCCATGCAAAAGCGCGGGTTATCGCTCACTATCCAGTAACGAACGCGCTCACCTTCAGAATTGGTTAGCAGAGTAAATTTATTAGCCAACGTCGACCAGCCGTCAGCCGAGGTTCGTGCGGTGATCCACGGGCTCATTAATGATTCCCGGAACAGCAGCTCGTTGTGCATCTGCTTTTGCAAAGAGTCATGTAAGGAGCTTCTGAGCAGGATACCGATAATGGACACAATCAGCAGCGCGGATAAGGCAAACATCAGCGCCAGGTGAACGGAGATGGAACGTTTAGGCATGCTGAGCCTCTTCATTTATTCCGACCGGACTTCGAGGACATACCCCATGCCACGAACGGTATGTAACAGTTTGACGTCGAACGGGGTATCCACTTTGGCTCGCAGACGTTTAATGGCGACTTCAACCACATTGGCATCGCTGTCAAAATTCATGTCCCATATCTGCTCAGCAATCATCATTTTTGACAGGATCTCCCCCTGATGCCGGGCCAGAAGACTTAACAGGGAAAACTCTTTTGCGGTCAACTCCAGTCGCGTTCCGGCGCGAAATACGCGGCGGGCCAGCAGGTCGAGATGCAGATCGTGAATTTGCAGTTGGGTGATGTCTGCGCCATCCGTGGAGCGGCGACGCACCAGAGCCTGAATGCGCGCCACCAGTTCAATCAGCGAAAAGGGTTTAGGGAGATAATCATCCGCGCCAAGCCGAAGCCCTTTGACGCGCTCGTCGACCGAACCGCGGGCCGAGAGCATTAGTACCGGCGTCTGTTTGACGGCCCGCACCCCCTCAAGTACCCGGTAGCCATCCATCCCCGGCAGCATCACATCAAGGATTATCGCGTCGTAGTCAAGCTCCAGCGCGTAATGAAGACCTTCAGCGCCATCTGCAGAGACATCTACCGTAAATCCGGATTCACTCAACGCACGGTTGAGATAGGTTGACGTTTTTTCTTCATCTTCGACTAGCAACAGGCGCATAACGGGATTTCCTCTTAACTGTGCAATCGGGCTTATTCTGCCTCTTGATTGCCAACATAAAGCTGACGCTTACCTGACAGCATTGTCAGAAACATGAAGCCATCTCAGCCTGCTTGCTGACAAAAATGTTATTTACCTGTCACGATGCTGACAGGCCTCTCTCTCTAACCTGAGTCTGCACATTTAAATCCGCAAGCCTGAAACTCATCGGGAGAGACCATGAAATTCAATCTGTTAACTGCAATACTGCTCACGGCAATAACCGGGGCCGCCTCAGTCAATGCGGCTGATTACAAAAAAAATCCATTCACCCTGGCCTATGACGGTGCCATCACTGAGAACGTCAAAGGCAAGGTCAACATTCATCCGGTGAAGTACGATCTGCATGGCATTCAGATAGCTGCGAATGTCTATACCCCTGCTAACTACGATCCCGCCAAAAAATACCCTGCCGTGGTGGTTGCACATCCGAATGGCGGCGTAAAAGAGCAGGTCGCAGGCTTGTATGCCCAGCGTCTCGCCGAGCAGGGCTACATCACGATTACTGCCGACGCGGCTTATCAGGGCGCGAGCGGTGGGATGCCTCGCAGCGTGGATAAACCCGCTAATCGCATCGAGGATATCCACGGCATGGCTGACTACATCAGCCAGTATCCGGGAGTGGATACTTCCCGCCTCGGTCTGCTGGGTATTTGCGGAGGCGGCGGTTATTCACTTGTTGCGGCCGAAACGGATCAACGGTTTAAATCGATTGCAACCATCAGCATGTTTAATTCAGGCCTGGTGCGCCGCAACGGTTTTCAGGACTCACAGCTGGATACTATTCAGCAGCGTCTTCAGCAGGCTTCTGACGCACGTGCTCAGGAAGCTACCGGAGGCGAAGTCCTGTACTCCGGTGATGCCAATCTGACTGATGAACAGATCGCTAAGTTACCTTTTGCCTTATATCGACAGGGCTATGAGTACTACTGGAAAACTCACGCGCACCCGAACTCTACGTTTAAATACACGACAAGCAGCCTGTTAGATTTGATTAGTTTTGACGTTACGGACCATATCAATCTCATCAATAAACCGCTGCTGATGATTGCTGGCACAAAAGCGGATACGCTCTATATGACGGAAGATGCGTTTGCGAAAGCCACCGGTACAAAAGACAAAGAACTCTTCCTGATCGATGGCGCTACCCATATCGAGACGTATTGGGTTCCTGAGTACGTCGACAAGGCTTTGCAAAAGCTGGACGTCTTCTTCGATAAGAGTATTTAACCCCTATCAGACGATACCTTTGGCCAGCCACTCAGGCTGGTCATATCAGGACATAATGAGTGTGTCCGCATGTGACCCAGACTAACGAAGTCGGGAGGAAAGATAATTACGCACATAAAATAGCCGCTATGAATGAAATTCATAAAACGGCAGGGACATCTGAGGATTATTTTTTGCCTGTAAGGTTTTACTTCGTGGTACAGGCCAACTTTAGGTTTAGCATAACGGCATTGAGTACCTCCTTATCCAGCATGGCTTCGGCATGCAGCTTCTTGAGGCGGGCGTTCTCCTCTTCAAGCGACTTGTTCGTCGGAAAAAACTTTAAAATAATACTTAAGGCGTTAAGTGCTAATACCCGACGCCTTTCAGGTTACTTGCAGGACGGTCACAGCGGGAAAATGCAAACACGGTTGTGCTATTAGTCAGATACACACCTTTTAACTTGCTAAGAAAAGCTATAATCTGATGTCGTCAACGCAAACAATAAGCTCAATGAGAGAATATACAGGAACAGAACTGGAATAATCACACTTTCAGGAATACAAAGGAGCACCAGGATGATATATCTGAATTTTGACAGAGCTTATCTCTGATAAGCCAAATTAATAGTCACGCTCAGATGCTCAAACTTGCGTTTTGTGGTTTATGTAATATATAAGGGAAAATATATGAAATTCAACAATGTAAGACTGTTAGTCAAAGATTACCGCAAATGTTTCAATTTCTACACCCAGAAGCTTGGTTTGGAAGCTGTCTGGGATATTGAAGATTGCTATGCCAGCTTCAAAGTCGCCGAAGGTATAGAAGGCCTTGCTATCTTTACTTCTGATCTGATGGCCCCAATTATTGGAAATGCTGACAGAGAAAAATCGATAATATATCGCGAAAAATCAATGGTTTGTTTCGAGGTTGATAATGTAGATGAAAGCTTTGAGGCCTATTCGTTAAAAGGGATTAAATTCATTAACGAGCCAATGGATAGGCCAGAATGGGGGGTGAGAGTGGTTCATCTGTACGATCCGGAGGAAAACTTGATTGAGTTATTTACGCCGCTTGGAGTCTAACAGGGGTGTCATTACTTGAGGCATAACACCCGACTGTTGATACACGGTTATCCGGACCAACACTAAACTCGTTGGGGACTGCAGACGTTTTGGCTATCGTCATATATGACACCTCTGTATGGCTGAGGTCAGTATGCCTGCAACTGCTCCGTCATGTGCCCCCTAACTTCTCGTTCGTGCTTCCTATTTCAAGTAGATTCCCCTCTGGATCGGAAATATAAAAATTTCGGATGCCAAAAGAAAGCGTCATTGGTCTACCTGCAGAAAATTGCAATTTCGACTTTAACTCTTTACTTGCAAATAATGGTTATTATCACCTGATAATATAACTGAGCTAATTCACTTATTACTTAACCACCTTTAGCTAAATTCGCAAAATCCCTTTTATTTCTACTAAAGGTGAATTATAATGATGTGATTGATGCGCATCCCATTATATTCTTTGCTTACGCTTAATAACGTCTTAATTCAAGAATGAGATTACATAAACACGAACAGAGCTGTTGTGACCGGTTTCCCATTGATTAAGACACTTGTATTTAACCGTCGCCGCTGCCAGCCAGGTAACCGTCAGGCTTTTTTGAACGTGCACTGACCATCACCCGTGAACGCTACGCTTATTTTGGGCCAGCGCGAAGCTCGCTGAGGCTTATGGTCTTTGACCCTATGATATCGTCAAAACAGCTTAATAACTTTCCGATTTGCTGAGGATTCAGTGCCTGTTTGTGCTGTGTCTTATTGGCGGGGAGGGCCTTGCGCACAGGCCAGACAGGATCACTATCAGCTCTAAGTGTTGCGACTGCTAACTCGAAAACTGATGAAATGGTTCGACGAGCTTCAGCGGCAACGGTCGGAGCGCAGCGCTTAGCCGTTTCCTGAAGAATTTTAAGGATGTGGTGTGGAGTGATCTCTCTGACTGGGAGCTTACCGGTTGCGGGAAAAACTACTCGTTCAAGCATATCAAGTCGGCGCGTTTTGGTGATTTCGGCCCAGTCTTTCATCTGCAACCACTCTTTTGCGATTAGCTCAAAGGTGTTGGATGCGTCGTTGACCTTGCGAATCTTATCTAACTGACTAGCCTGTGTCGGACTAACTCCATCCGTGACTTGTTTACGCGCTTGCTCACATTTCTCGCGAGCTTCGGCAAGTTTGACTGTCGGGTTCTCACCCAGCGCAAACATGCTGGATTTACCGTTGAGTCTAAACCGATAGCACCATGCCTTTTTGCCATTGGGTTTCACTTCGAGGTAGAGACCGTTGAAGTCATTGAGACGATAGAGTTTTTCTTTCGGCTTGGCAGTGCGTATCAGTGAACCTAACGAGCCTTGTTTATTAATTATACCGTTATCGTACCCACTAAAAATGAAGATGGCAGAATGTTGTGCTCATCCACGTACTCATTTTTGACTGTGTCGTTACGAGATGGATTTACACTCTATGAAATGAGAAAATCCACGCAATTGCGTGGATTTTATAGACTTTTTCGATATTCATGAGATTTGATGAAACCTCATGAGACGAGAAGTTTTATTTAGACGTTGAACAGGAAGTTCATCACATCACCATCTTTAACGATGTAATCTTTACCTTCTGCACGCATCTTACCGGCTTCTTTCGCGCCTTGTTCACCTTTATAGGTGATGAAATCTTCAAACGCGATGGTTTGTGCGCGGATAAAGCCTTTCTCGAAGTCAGTATGAATTTTACCCGCCGCCTGCGGAGCCGTTGCGCCAACAGGAATGGGCCATGCACGAACTTCTTTCACGCCAGCGGTGAAGTAGGTCTGCAGGTTCAGCAGTTCGTAACCAGCGCGGATAACGCGGTTCAGACCAGGTTCTTCCAGACCCATTTCAGCCATGAATTCTTCACGGTCAGCATCATCGAGTTCTGCGATGTCAGCTTCAACGGCAGCGCAAACTGCAACAACCACAGAGCCTTCAGCTGCGGCGATTTCACGCACTTTATCGAGGTATGGGTTGTTTTCAAAACCGTCTTCGTTGACGTTGGCGATATACATCGTTGGCTTCAACGTCAGGAAGCTCAGGTATTTGATAGCCGCTTTGTCTTCATCGGTCAGCGTTTTCAACGCACGCAGCATGCCAGCGTTTTCCAGCTGTGGCAGGCATTTTTCCAGTGCAGCCAGTTCCGCTTTAGCGTCTTTATCGCCGCCTTTAGCCTTCTTCTGTACGCGATGGATAGCGCGCTCACAGGTATCCAGGTCAGACAGCGCCAGTTCGGTATTGATAACCTCAATGTCGTCAGCCGGATCCACTTTGTTATTAACGTGGATGATGTTGTCGTTTTCAAAGCAGCGAACCACGTGGCCGATAGCTTCGGTTTCACGGATGTTAGTCAGGAACTGGTTACCCAGACCTTCGCCTTTGGACGCGCCTTTTACCAGACCGGCAATGTCGACGAATTCCATCGTTGTTGGCAGGATACGCTGCGGTTTGACGATTTCGGCCAACTGATCCAGACGCGGATCGGGCATCGGGACAACACCTGTGTTCGGCTCGATAGTACAGAACGGGAAGTTTGCCGCTTCAATACCCGCTTTTGTGAGCGCGTTGAACAGGGTGGATTTGCCTACGTTTGGCAAACCGACGATACCGCATTTGAATCCCATGTTTAAATCACCTTAATCTTTTGATATTCAACCTGTTATGGAAAACAGATTGTAGAAAAGTAAATAACTCTGCCTATTATACACAGCACGCGAGAAAAATGCCGCACATCGCTGCTTATTGCGCTTTAAAGGTGTGTAACCGGCTCGTTGCCTTGGTCAGGCCATCTTTGAATAAAATCTCGGTACAACGTGCCGCTTCGTCAATTGCTTCATCAATTAACTTCTGTTCTGAAACAGGCGGTTTGCCTAAAACAAATCCGACAACTTTGTTTTTATCACCCGGATGACCAATTCCCACGCGTAAACGATGAAAGTTGGGGTTATTGCCCAACTTGCTGATGATGTCTTTCAGGCCATTATGTCCGCCATGACCGCCACCGAGCTTAAATTTTGCCACGCCAGGCGGCAGGTCTAATTCGTCGTGCGCGACCAAAATTTCATCGGGGTTGATACGATAAAAACTGGCCATCGCACTCACTGCCTTGCCGCTGAGATTCATAAATGTGGTCGGTACCAGCAAACGGACATCTTCCCCTTCGAGCGTTACTCTGGAGGTGTAGCCGAAGAATTTCGGCTCATCACGCAGGGGCGCGCGTAATCTCTCTGCCAGTAAATCGACATACCATGCGCCTGCGTTATGTCGCGTTGCCGCATACTCTGCGCCGGGGTTCGCCAGGCCGACAATCAATTTAATCGTCACGTGTTTTGTCCTGAGTGTTTCCATAAACGACGTGTAGTTTACTGTCTGACGCTGCTCTTGACAAAAAACTGCGTTCTAATCGCCAAAAACTGAATAATTGCACAAATGGACTATTAGAAATTGAGTATGTTCAGTAGCTTATTTGTAAAGTTTTGTTGCGCGAGTGTTTGTAATTGTGATCGCTCCCGCACTTGCGAACGGCAGTGTTGTCTATACTTTACACATAAGGATTAGGGGTATTCCCTGTAGCAACCCAAAGTTCCGGAGGTGACACATGAAACGCAAAAACGCTTCGTTACTCGGTAACGTGCTCATGGCTTTAGGGTTGGTGGTGATGGTGGGGGGGGTTGGTTACTCTATTTTAAACCAATTGCCGCAATTTAATCTGCCACAGTTTTTCGCACATGGTGCCGTGCTCAGTATTTTTGTAGGTGGTGTTCTGTGGTTGGCGGGAGCCAGAGTGGGCGGGCACGAGCAAATCAGTGACCGTTACTGGTGGGTACGCCATTATGACAAACGCTGTCGTCGCGGTGATACCACTCATCGTCATAACTAAATCGTTTCCCGGTAGAGAGGGCTGCGGTTTGAATACAAAGTCCTGGTTGAAAAACCAGGACTCTGCTTGTTCATTATCCTTGCATAGAACGCACTTTTATATTCGCTACGGAATATAAGAAACGTTATTCGAATAACCGATAATGTAACGTTTTAACCGCGCTATCCGCGTCTTCAGCGGGCAACAGGAAACACAGGTTGTCATTTGACGCGCCGTGGCAAATCATTCGCACCGTATGCTCTTCAAGCCAGGCAAAAACGTCTTTGCAAACACCCGCCGCCTGAGTCAGTCGATTCCCCACCAAAGTCACCAATGCCAGTCCGGTTTCCACTTCCACACGACAGTGGGAGGATAATGCGGTAAACAATGCGCTGGTCAGTATATGATTTTCACCTGAGGTTGCGTGAGTCGCGTCCAGCGCCAGCGCAATACTGTTTTCTGAGGTTGTAACCAAATCCACCGTGACCGCGTGGCGAGCTAAAATGGCGAAGGACTGCGCCAGGAAAGAACCGGACGGTTGTGTCTCCAGACTATGTAATCGCAACAGCGTCTGTTTACGGCGCACGGCAAGCGCACGATAGCGAGGTGGGTTGTCGGTGGTGTTATGCACCGGCAGCCGTATGCTTACTTGAGCCAACAAAAACCGGAATGCTTTTACGCATTGCCGGAAGCAGCGTAGCCGGGTGGAGGACCTTCGCACCAAAGGCGGCCATATCGCTGGCCTCGGAAAATGAGATGTGGTCAATCCGTTTGGCCCGCGGCGCAATACGCGGATCGGTGGTCTAGATCCCTGCGCCATCGGTCAAGATGTTCACGAGTGCGGCGGGAAGCGCCTCA
>OGJM01000794.1_pt1 | contig 12423 bp, 7 predicted proteins | sample 1572281 | NCBI WGS metagenome assembly OGJM01 (sample SAMEA2582147, study PRJEB24529) | metagenome | reverse complement strand
GCTTCCGGAAGCGCAGTTAGACCGATTTTTTATATGGATTACAATCGGATATCCGGATATGGCGCAGGAGATTGAAATTGTAAAAGGCAATCAAAGAGGAAATATAACCGACTCAATACGACCGATTTTGAGAGCGGATCAGCTTGTGCTTTTGCAAAAAGAGGTGGAGAATATTTATATTCACGATGTGATTTATAGCTATATTGGCGAATTAGTTACAGAGACGAGAAAGCATCCGATGATTGAACTTGGAATCAGTCCACGTGGGACTGTGGCGCTTGCAAAGATGACAAAGGCGATTGCGTATCTGAATGGAAGAAACTATTGTGTCCCGAAAGACGTGCAGGAAATTTTTGAAAATGTGGCAAGGCATCGCATTCAGCTGAATGCAAAAGCACGGCTCAACCGTGTGAAGGTACAGGAGATTATAGAGGAGATTTTGAACGGTGTACAAGCTCCAAACCCAAAGGAACGATGAAGGAGCGTGTCGGATGAAAAAGTGGATCTATTTACTGATAGTGACAGTCACGATTTATCTGAATCTGCTGTATGAATGGAAAGAAGGCGGTTCAGTGTTGGCGGCAGAAATTATTTTTTTACTGTTTTGTCTGATGATGGCTGTTTTTGGGAGGCGAAGAATCAGTGCCTATATGAAGATGGATCGGATCATGCTGGAGCAAAAAGAAAGCTGCGCCGTAAAGATTCGTCTGAAAAATCCAATGGCATTTCCAGTTCCGGTTAAAGTACAGTTTTGTTATCGGTATGTGGCAGACGGAAAAGAAGAAAAACGAAAATATAAGGTGTATTTGAATGGCAGACAGGAACAAAATTTGACGTGCGAAATGATTCCAAAATATTGTGGGAAAATAGAAATTCAGATGAGAAAGGTTGTTTGCTATGATGCACTTGGCATTTTAGGAATTACAAAAAGACCAAAAGAAAAACTGTTTGCGACTGTGATGCCGAAAGTATATCCGGTGAACCTGATTGTGAGCAATCGAACAAAATGGTTTCCGGTGGATGGTGAATCCTATGCGCAGGACAGAGGCGGAGAGGACAGCGCGGAAATCTACGATGTACGGGAATATCAGGCAGGTGATCGTATGCAGAAAGTGCATTGGAAATTAAGCGCCAGAGAAAACACTTTGTATATCAAGGAATTCAGTTATCCATTGGGAGCAACGGTTGTATTGTTGATGGAAGAGGATACAAAGGGAAGTCGTGTGGGAAATTTGTTTATGGAAGCGGTAGTATCGCTTTCAGCAGCATTGCTTGAACGGGAGTGTGCCCATTATGTAGTCTGGAAGAAGAAAAATGAGGATGGAATTATGAGGATTCTTGTCCGAACGGAAGAGGATTTATATGAATGCATTATGGAAGTGTTGGAATTTTCCCCAAACTGTCTCGAACAGAATATGGAGGAGCAGTATCGCTACACATATAAGAACGATATCTATGCAGCAATGGTGAAAATAGATACGGGAATGAAGCTGCAGATTAATGGAAACGAAAAAATGGATATGGTTCAAGATGGATTAGAGGTCTTTTTTCACTCTGTTGAAATTGTGGTATAGAGGAGGATGCGTATGAAAAAATGGGGATATCATTGTGCAATGCTGCTCTATGTCTGCATGGGAACAGCGGGAATACTGTTTGCGATTACAAACACATTCCAATTGAAATATCAAAAGGCGGAAGTATTTTCTATCATATTACTTTTTTGCGCAATAGAGACTCTTCTTTTGTTGATGGAAAAGAAGAGTGGAAAGGTTCTTGCGTGGAGTGTTTCGATTGGAAGTGTTTTGCTTTTGTATCTGTTAAGGGGAGAAACTCTGCGGGAGTCATTGTTGTGTATCAAAAGAAGCGTTCTGGAAACAGCTGAAGAGTATTTTCAGATTTATCTAGGCTCCTACTTTAATGTAGATGCATCTGTAGATTACGGAATGGTTGTGCTGGGGATACTGATAGGAATGCTGCTATCGTATGGGATTGTGTGTATGAAACACTCGTGGATGCCGGTTGTTTTGCTCGGAGTCGGCATTTTGATACCGTTTACAGTGGGAAAGGTGCCAAAGATGGCAGAGGTTGTTCTTTGCATGCTTTCAGTTGGGGGAATTGTGGCGGCAAAAACGGAAAGAGGATTTCAGGTGCAGAGACGGTCAGGATTTGTGGGAGTGATTCTTGTTGCTGCGGCACTTGCCGTTGGGAGCATGTTTTCTGGAATGCAGGTGCAGAAAGCGTTCGGGGATAGAAAGGATGTTACAAAACAGATCTCGGAGCTTTTGAAAGAAAAATCATTGGATTTTTTTGGAAAAGCAAAGGGAGGAGTGAATGATGGAGTGATTGGCGGAGCAGGAGAGTTCGCAAAAGATGATGAAAAGCAATTGGTCATCACTTCGCAGACAAAGCCACAGGAAAAAATTTATCTGCAAGGGTATATTGGAACGATATATGAGGATAATAAATGGAAAGAGGGAAGAAGGAAAGAATTTCAAAGCTGGATTCGTCAGCAAAATGCACAGACGGAGGAAGTGCGGAATCTTTTGTATGAAAAACTAAAAACAGTCAGTTCGCAAGAGACGCTCTATATTGAAAATGTAGGGGCAAATACAAAGTATAAATATATTCCTTACGGGGGATATTATACAGAGAAAGATGAGATTGTATCCGATTCGTATGTGAAGGGAGATGCAAAAAAATATGATATCCAATACTGCCCGCTTGAATCCTTTGGCTCTGCAGCGCTGGAAAACACGAAAAGTCCCTTGGAAAATGCATATTTTAAATATGTATCGAAATATGATACAGAAGTGCCGGCAAAGGTTGAGAAAAGTTTTTTAGAGGAAGTAGAAAAACGTGTACCTGCGACAGATGTGTGGAGCGTGATGGATGAAATCGCACAAGTGCTGGATGGGCAGGCGGAATATAGTCTGGAACCCGGAAAGACTCTTGTAGGGGAAGATGTCGCAGAATATTTTTATTTTGAAAATAAAAAAGGATATTGTGAGCATTTTGCCACAGTTGCGACTTTGATGCTTCGTATGAAAGGAATTCCGGCAAGATATGTTGCCGGATATGCAGTGCTGCCAAGTGCATTTAAGCTGAATGAAGAGGGTGAGTATGAAGCCCTGGTAACAGGAGCGTCTGCACATGCATGGGCGGAAGCTTATGTACAGGGCATCGGCTGGATTCCGGTGGAGACAACTCCCGGATATTCAGGAAATACCATGACCGTCATACCAGATGAGATGAACACTTTGCAGGAACAGACAGAGTCACAGTTGCAGAAGAGTGAATCAAAGAAAGATGAGACGCAGCAAAATGAGCTGCAGGATAAACAGGAAGAAACGGATGAAGAAAACAATCAGTCTGGAGAGGGAAAAGATAAATTGTCGGCAGAAGAAAATGAAAAACGATCAGATAATCCGCTGCATATGATTGTAGGGATTTTCGTGGGAATGTTTTTGATTGCATTTACGGTGTTTTTTGGAAGGCGAGTTTGGATTTTGAAGAAAAGACGAATCAGCAGAAACCACGGCTATACCGAATACGTCAAAGAGTTGTTCCATAGGATGTTTGAATTGCTTGTTCTTGCCGGGAAGGTAGAAAAAAGCGAAGAAGTTGATGGAGAGTTTACTCAGAAACTTTGCAAGGCATATCCGAATATCAGGGAAGAAGATGTAGACCAGGTGGTGAAGATTGTCTATCAGGCAAATTTTGGAAATGAAAAAATTGAAAAAGAAGAATATCAGATGTGCCGAAAGCTATACTGTCAGATAAAAAGAGAAGTGTCTGTGGATGTTGTGTGGTGGAAAAAAATCTGGTGGAAATACTGGAACGGAATTTCTTTGTAGAAATGTGATAATATAGTTGAAAAATACTACACAATGTCTTATAATATGTTTAGAAAGAACCTGGGATGTGCGATACTTCCATTATTTTGAACCTACAGTACTTTAAACGGGATTCTTATATCTCTGTAATATGTCAAGCCTCCGGTTTTTGCAGAGGAAGGCAGAAAAGCAGATGCGGTTGCCCACCTAGCGTTTGCTAGGAGTCAAAATATGGAAAACGGCATTTTGGGGGACTACAAAAGAGAAAAGCAGCTACGAAAGTAGCTGCTTATTTTAGTGTAAAGATTCTAGTTTCATAAAAAAAGATATTTTTGTATATACTATAGAAAAAAGAGTGGACAAGAGGTAGCTTGTGAAACGAAAATTAAATGAAAAATATGTGTATTATGGGATAATGCTTTTTGTTGTTGCGATTTTTCTTGTAATTATGTTTTCGGAAAGAAAAAAAAGAGAAACAGAACTTGATATTGAGTCGAAGCTTCCGAAGATACAACAAGAGGAGACGCAATCAAAGGCGCAGACGGAGGAGCAAATGATTCGGGTAGTGATCAAAACGAATGGATTTCAAGAAATTGCACATGCAGAAATAAAATTTCAGGCAGAAGGGGGACTTATTGCGACTGCAGGAGATGAAAAGAGGGAGTATGGTCAAGGTGAAGTGTTTGCTGTCACACCTGATGACGCGATGTTTCAGAAGGGAACGATTAAAGTGGAATCTGTGGTTTCCGGCGATAAGATTACGGTTTCAAGTCTCAATAGAGGGTATGGGACGCCGTCGTATCTGGGGAGTTTTGAGCTGTTTTCCAGTGCGGAAGGAATGATACTTGTAAATGAACTTCCTTTGGAGGAATATCTGTATGCGGTCGTTCCAAGTGAGATGCCTGCATCTTACGAGTTAGAAGCGCTCAAAGCACAGGCGGTCTGTGCGAGAAGCTATGCTTATAATCAGACACAAGGACTATCTTATCCGGAGTATAATGCACATGTAGATGACAGCACTTCTTTTCAGGTGTATGGGAATTCTAAGGAGCAGGAGTCGGCTGTTCGAGCGGTGGATGAGACACGGGGACAAAAATTATGGTATCAGAATCAGGTTGTGACGGCTTATTATTATTCTACTTCCTGCGGAAAAACAACTGGGATTGAGGCGTGGGGGACGACGCCGGATGAACAAAATCAGTATCTGCAAAGTGTGGAGATTTGCAAGGAAGATGGAAATTCATATGAAGCAGAACTTCCGTGGTATAGATGGAAGGCGGTGGTGCCGGAAAGGGTATTGTCTAATCTGATTGAGCTAAACACAGCAACGGAAATCGGAACACTTCAAAATGTATCGGTCACAAAGCGGGGAGCAGGAGGCGTGGCACTTCAGATAGTGGCACAGGGAGATGGTGGAAGCGTGACTGTTGATACTGAAAATAAGATACGAAGAGCCTTGGGAGGAAAAGGATATCAAATTGAAAAACAAGATGGGACAGTGGTGGACAGTCAAAATTTATTGCCCAGCGCGTTTTTCCAAATAGAGAAAAGTGAAGGAAATTATATTATAAATGGAGGCGGATACGGACACGGAATCGGGATGAGCCAGAATGGAGCAAATGAGATGGCAAAATGCGGAAAAACATACATAGAGATCTTACAATTGTTTTATCAGGGAGTGACCGTGGAGTGAAAGATACTTTACGAAAAGAATGTTTCGTGATATGATTGCGTAAGATAAAAAAGAGAAGGAATCGTTTTATGAGAGTCTTGGTGAAAAAAGTAAATGAGTTTTTAGAAAAAGTAGGAAGAGACCATGTAGGGGCATATGCAGCACAGTCTGCGTTTTTTCTTGTACTTTCTTTAATTCCGATCATTTTGCTTTTGCTGACTTTGGTGCGATATACGCCGGTAACAAAAGCGGATGTGATGACGGCGGTTTATGAAGTGTTCCCGAATGAAGTGTATAACCAATCACGTGCGGTGATCCCTTTGACATCACTTATGACGATGTGGTCTGCGGGGCGCGGGGTGCTTGCAATCACAAACGGACTGAACTGCATTCATGAGGAAATTGAGACAAGAAACTATATTTTTTTGAGAATCCGGGCAGCTTTCTACACGGTACTTTTTATCATTGCGATTGTGTTGTCTCTTGTCCTGCTTGGATTTGGTAACAGTATTAGTATGTTTGTCAACGAACATGTTCCGATTTTCCGGTATGTGACGGATTTTATCATTGAAATTCGAACGGTTACGACGCTGTTAGTGCTGATTGTATTTTCTACCTGTATTTATCGTTTTCTCCCAAATCATAAGGGAAAGATAAAGTATCAGTTTCCAGGGGCTGTGTTTACAGCGTTTGGTTGGACGCTGGCATCTTTCATTTTCTCGGTTTACATGGATATTTTCAAAGGATTTTCCAATATGTATGGAAGTTTGACGACGATTGTATTGATTATGCTGTGGCTATATTTCTGTATGTATGTCATGCTTTTGGGCGGAGAAATTAATGTTTTGGTCGAGGAACATCTTGACATTACGAATTAATGTGTTAAAATGAAAAGGAATTTTGAATACAAAAAGGCATGGAACGTGTTTAGTAGAGCACTATTTTCTAACAGAGAGAGGAAATCATCGGCTGGAAGTTTCCTTTAGTTCAAATGGGAATCGAATTTCGCACGGGAGCTGTATCTTTGAACGATATAAAGAAAAGTAGAAGATAACGTATCTGCACGTTACGCAGTCCGAGTGCTCATGGAGATTTCTGTGAGAAGTAGGGTGGTACCGCGATATAGCCTCGTCCCTTTTTTGGGGGCGGGGTTCTTTTTATAAGTAAAAAAATTAAAGGAGATAAAAACGATGAAAGAAAAATTACAAAGCATCAAAGAAGAAGCATTGGCACAGATTCAGGCAGCGGATGCGCCGGAAAAATTGAATGATGTAAAAGTAAGATTCCTTGGGAAAAAAGGAGAGCTTACAGCTGTTTTAAAAGGAATGAAAGATGTAGCGGCTGAGGACAGACCGAAGGTTGGTCAGCTTGTCAATGAAGCTCGCGAAGAGATTGAGACAGCTCTTAACAATGCAAAGACAGCAATGGAAAAAGCGATCCGTGAAGCAAAATTGAAAGAAGAGGTTATTGACGTTACACTTCCATCTAAGAAAAACATGGTTGGGCATCGTCATCCGAATACAATTGCGCTGGAAGAAGTTGAAAGAATTTTTATCGGCATGGGCTATGAAGTGGTGGAAGGACCGGAAGTAGAGTATGACGAATACAACTTTGAAAAATTGAATATTCCGGCAGATCATCCGGCAAAAGATGAGCAGGACACATTCTATATCAACAAAGACATCGTACTTCGTACACAGACTTCTCCGGTGCAGGCACGTGTGATGGAACAGGGAAAACTTCCAATTCGTATGATAGCACCGGGAAGAGTGTTCCGTTCGGATGAAGTGGATGCGACACATTCACCTTCATTCCATCAGATTGAAGGACTTGTGATTGACAAAAATATTTCATTTGCAGATTTGAAAGGAACACTGGAAGTATTTGCAAAAGAATTGTTCGGACCAGAGACAAAGACAAAATTCAGACCACATCACTTCCCATTTACAGAGCCAAGCGCTGAAGTGGATGTGACATGCTTTAAATGTGGCGGAAAAGGATGCCGTTTCTGTAAAGGCTCCGGATGGATTGAAATTTTAGGCTGCGGTATGGTTCATCCACATGTACTGGAAATGTGCGGAATTGATCCGGAAGAATACAACGGATTCGCATTCGGTGTAGGATTGGAACGTATTGCACTGTTGAAATACGAAATCGACGATATGAGATTATTATACGAAAACGATATTAGATTCTTAAAGCAATTCTAGAAGATGTGCCAAAGAGTAAAATGAGCGGCGCGACAGAATATGCCAAAGAGTAGAAATTTTTAGGAGGATTTAGAAAATGAATACATCATTATCATGGATAAAAGCATATGTGCCGGACCTTGATGTCACAGCGCAGGAATACACAGATGCGATGACGCTTTCCGGAACAAAAGTAGAGGGATTTGAGGTGTTGGATGCAGACCTTGAAAAAATTGTAATTGGTCAGATTGATAAAATTGAGAAACATCCGGATGCGGATAAACTGGTTGTCTGCCAGGTGAATGTTGGAACAGAGACTGTTCAGATTGTAACCGGAGCGAAGAATGTATTTGAAGGAGCAAAGGTGCCGGTTGTATTAGACGGTGGACGTGTAGCAGGAAGTCATGACGGGAAAGTTGTAGAAGGCGGAATCAAGATTAAAAAAGGAAAGCTTCGTGGAGTGGAAAGTTTTGGTATGATGTGTTCCATCGAAGAACTTGGATCTACAACAGATATGTACCCGGAGGCTCCGGAGAACGGAATCTATATTTTCGAGGAAGATGCAGTAGTTGGAAGCAGCGCGATTGAAGCACTTGGAAGAAATGATGTTGTATTTGAATACGAGGTGACATCAAACCGTGTGGACTGCTTTAGTGTAGTGGGAATTGCGAGAGAAGCAGCGGCAACTTTTAGAAAAGAATTCTGTCCTCCGGTTGTGGCAGAGACTGGAAATGACGAAGATGTCAATGATTATATTAAAGTAACTGTGGAGAACACAGAGCTTTGCCCACGCTACTGTGCAAGAGTTGTGAAAAATGTAAAAATTGGACCATCTCCGAGATGGATGCAAAGAAGACTGGCTTCTGTTGGAATCCGTCCGATCAACAATCTTGTTGATATCACAAACTATGTGATGGAAGAGTATGGGCAGCCAATGCATGCTTACGATCTTTCTACGATTGCCGGAAATGAGATTGTTGTAAAGACAGCAAAAGCAGGAGAAAAATTCGTGACATTAGACGGACAGGAAAGAGAGATGGACGAATCTGTCCTAATGATCTGCGACGGAGAAAAATCAGTTGGTATTGCGGGTATCATGGGTGGAGAAAACTCTATGATTACAGATGATGTGCAGAACGTATTGTTTGAGGCGGCATGCTTTGATGGAACAAATATCCGTAAATCAAGCAAAAAAGTCGGACTTCGTACAGATGCTTCCGGAAAATTTGAAAAGGGACTTGACCCGAACAATGCGAAAGCGGCAATCGACAGAGCCTGCCAGTTGATTGAAGAATTAGGTGCAGGTGAAGTTGTCGGAGGAACCGTTGATGTATATGGAAAAGAAAAAGAACCGGTTCGCGTTCCATTTGATGCAGAGAAAATCAATGTGATGCTTGGAACAGATATTTCAGAAGAAGAAATGCTTGGATATTTTGAAAAAATCGGCTTGGAATATGATGCAGAGGCAAAAGAAGTGATCACACCGACATTCAGACATGATTTATTCAGACTTGCAGACCTTGCAGAAGAAGTTGCAAGATTTTACGGATATGACAATATTCCGACAACACTTCCAAGGGGAGAGGCAACAACAGGAAAATTGTCATTCAAACTTCGTGTGGAGGAAGTAGCCAGAAATATTGCAGAGTTCTGTGGATTCAGTCAGGGAATGACATATTCTTTTGAAAGTCCAAAAGTATTTGATAAACTGTTGCTTCCGGCGGACTCAAAACTCCGTGAAGCGGTGGAGATTATGAATCCGCTTGGAGAAGATTACAGTATTATGAGAACAATTTCTTTGAATGGAATGTTAACATCGCTTGCGACAAACTATAACAGAAGAAATAAAGATGTTCGTTTGTATGAACTTGGAAATATTTATCTTCCAAAACAGCTTCCGGTCACAGAACTTCCGGAAGAACGTATGCAGTTCACACTTGGTATGTATGGAGAAGGTGATTTCTTCAGCATGAAAGGCGTTGTAGAAGAATTCTTTGAAAAAATCGGTATGCATGAAAAAGAGACATATGATCCAAACGCAGGAAAGACATTCTTGCATCCGGGACGTCAGGCAAATATCATTTACGGTGGAAAAGTAGTAGGATACTTGGGAGAAGTACATCCAGAAGTGGCAGATATTTACGGAATCGGGACAAGAGCTTATGTTGCAGTGATTGATATGCCGGAGGTAGTGGAACTTGCTACATTTGACAGAAAATATGAAGGAATTGCAAAATATCCGGCAGTGACTCGTGATATCAGTATGGTTGTGCCGAAAGAAATTTTGGTTGGTCAGATCGAGGAAGTGATTGCGAAGAAAGGCGGCGCTTACTTAGAAAGCTACAAATTATTCGACCTTTATGAGGGAGCGCAGATTAAAGCAGGATTCAAATCTGTTGCATATTCTATTGTGTTCCGTGCAAAAGATAAGACATTGGAAGAGGCAGATGTGACTTCTGCGATGACGAAAATCTTGAAAGCATTGGAAGAAATGGGAATTGAATTAAGACAGTAAATAAAAGAAGGAAAGTACCGTCAGATGGCGGTACTTTTTGTGTAAGACGAAACGGGATGTAGGAGGAAGTTTTCTTAGCTCTATAAGCTGGGGGTTATTTTGCCAATAACTTTAAAAATCTCTTATCATTCATCTGCTCATTTGTTAAATATTCTCCATTATAGAACAGAGCGTAAGTTGTAATCGGCGTAGGTGCATTCTGTGCTTGCTCTTTGCTTTGCAAATGAATAGATTTAAACTGTACGCCCTTTTCTTTTGCGATTTCTTCTACAATAGGCACATATTTCGCATTAAATGGACATTGACTGGTATAGTATAAAACATATCCCATTTCATCAATGTGAGGGTGCTTGGCACACTTCTTGAATTTAGGTAACAAGGAATTTTTATTAAATGGTAAACACCATAATTGAATACCATTATCTGCTTCATCGCAAACGATGAAACCTTTGTATTTTAAGAATTTAGGGTCAGCTAAAAATGTTTTTTTCTTTTGGGAAGATAGAATACATAACCCTTGTTTTCCTTTTGTTTTACTATCTTCAATACACGCATTTAATAAGTCTGTTGAGTATCCATGACCCTTGAATGAACCAGCAACCCAAAGACAGTTAATATACATATACCCATCTGCAATAATAGGATTCCAAGCATTTTCAGCAGGAATATACTCAATAAAACACTTTCCTCGTTCTTCGCTCTTTAGGAAAACTAAGCCTTCGTTAAATCGCTCTTGTAGCCAAGCCTTTTTTGATGACACTTGAATATCATTGTTATTTGAAATAGCACAGCATATATGCTCTTTGTCTATATTCTCGTTGGTTACTCTAATATATTCCATAAAAATACCTCATTTCTAAATTCTTTAGGTTAGAATCAATGATGGGGGAAACGAAAAAGCAGTTTTTTGTACTTACCTGTGATTATACAGTATTTTCTGTGCAGAAGCTACAGAAATCAAGTGTTTTCATAATAAAATCCTCTATGTAAAATCAGTAGTAATCAAAACACTGCTTTACACGGGAGGCGCATTTGAATCGTAAAACCGCTTGCCAACCAAGCGGAAGGATGGTATTGTTTTCATAGGCAATGGGAAGGTCGATACTGTTCAATTGGAATTTTGCATAGATGTTATGGGAGGTGAATGAATTGAAGAAAATATTTACTATTTTAGGTATGAGTATTTTTTTTATGATTAGTTTTTCGGGATGTGGTTCAGCATTAAGCACTGAATCGACTCCGGAGCAGTTGTATTCCGATGATCATAGTATAGATATGTTTGTTCCATATATGAAATATGTTGAGGGATAGGGAGAGTCAGCACAATAATACTTGTTATAGTGACAAATTCGGTTTTGGGGTTATCGATAGATGAATATATTAAAAGTAAAGAAATAAAAATGGAGAATAACCATGCCGATACATGTTGTAAAAAGTGGAGAGACAATCTATTCGATCGCTCAGCTATATGACGTCTCAGCTGACCGGATTGTGTATGACAATGAGCTGGCAGCGCAGCAAAATCTTGTTCCGGGGCAAGCTCTTTTGATTCTGATGACGAGCCGGGTTCATATTGTGAGAGAAGGACAGACGGTGAAGCAGATCGCGGAAGAATATAGTATCACGGTCAAAAATCTATATCAAAACAATCCGTTTCTGTTGAATCAGACCTATTTGTTAGAGGGGCAGAGTTTGGTCATTTCTTATGAGGGAGAACCGCTTATGCAAGGTAGGATCAGCGGGTATGCATATCCGTTTATTGAGCCGTATATTTTGCGTGAGGTACTTCTTTATATAGATGAAATACTTATTTTTTCTTATGGATTTACGGCAGAAGGAGAATTGATACCACCTCAGATTGACGAGACGTGGGTGATTCAGGAGGCTTGGAATCAGCAGGTGGAACCGATTCTGGTGCTGACGCCGTTTGCGGAGACGGGGACCTTTAACAGTGGGTTGATTCAAATATTATCGGAAAATGAGACGGTTCAGGACAATTTGATTGAAAATCTTTTGGAGACAGTACGAGAAAAGGGGTATGTAGGTGTAGATGTGGACTTTGAATATATTCGGCCGGAAGATCGGGTAGGGTATGCAGATTTTGTGAATCGTTTACGGGAGACGATGAATGAAAATGGATATCGGGTGTCGGTGGCGCTTGCTCCGAAGACCTCTTCTTATCAAAAAGGGCTGTTGTATGAGGCAATGGATTAT
>OGJM01000786.1_pt1 | contig 12571 bp, 6 predicted proteins | sample 1572281 | NCBI WGS metagenome assembly OGJM01 (sample SAMEA2582147, study PRJEB24529) | metagenome | reverse complement strand
AAATGGGTTGTGGAATTATGCCATTATAAATAAAGGTGAGCATCTTCCGACAAAGTTTGAGGGACAGATACTAGTACCCTTTGCCATTGAATCCTCCTTGTCAGGAGTCGGAAAAAAAATTAATGAAAAACAAGAGTTAGTTTACCAGCGCAGTTTTAAGGTTCCTTCCGTTTGGAAAGGAAAACAAGTGTTGCTGCACTTTGGTGCTGTTGATTGGAAAACAGATGTGTGGGTGAATGGTGTAAAAGTGGGTAGCCATACAGGTGGATTTACTCCGTTTTCTTTTGATATTACTGCTGCCCTTTCTGCTGAAGGTAATAATCTGTTGCTCGTAAAAGTTTGGGATCCGACAGATAAAGGATCTCAACCCCGTGGAAAGCAGGTTAGTAATCCGAAAGGTATCTGGTATACTCCCGTAAGCGGTATTTGGCAGACGGTATGGATGGAGCCAGTTGCCGGAAAACATATTGAAAATCTCCGTATAACTCCTGATGTTGATCGTAATAGGTTGATAGTTAAGGCTGAGTTGAATCTGGAATGTCCTTCTGATATTGTAGAGGTGAATGTATATGATGGTAGTCAATTGGTAGCTACCGGAAAAAGTATCAATGCAGAAGGGGTGGAAGTATTTATGCCCCGTAACGTTAGGTTGTGGACTCCAGATTCCCCCTTCCTCTATACATTGAAAGTGGTACTGAAAAGTGGAGGCAGGGTAGTAGACAAGGTGGATAGCTATGCTGCTATGCGTAAGTACTCCACCCGTCGTGATGCAGATGGTATTGTACGCCTGGAATTGAATAATGAGCCGTTGTTTCAGTTTGGACTGCTTGACCAGGGATGGTGGCCTGACGGATTGTATACAGCTCCTACCGATGAAGCCTTGTTGTACGATGTACAGAAGACAAAAGATTTTGGTTTCAATATGATTCGAAAGCATATCAAGGTGGAGCCAGCACGTTGGTACACACATTGTGACCGTTTGGGTATTATCGTATGGCAGGATATGCCGAGTGGTGATCATAATCCGCAGTGGCAGAGTCATCAATATTTTGATGGAACAGAGCTGAAACGCTCTACTGAATCCGAAGCAAACTATCGTAAGGAATGGAAAGAAATAATAGATTGTCTCTATTCTTATCCGTGTATCGGTACATGGGTGCCATTCAACGAAGCATGGGGACAGTTCAAAACGGTGGAGATAGTTGAATGGACAAAACTGTATGACCCGACTCGGTTGGTGAATCCGGCAAGCGGCGGTAACCATTATCCCTGTGGTGACATGCTTGATCTTCATAACTATCCCCAACCAGAGATTTATCTGTATGATGCACAACGCGCTACGGTATTGGGTGAGTATGGTGGTATCGGTCTTGTCTTGAAAGACCATATTTGGGAACCAAACCGTAATTGGGGATATGTTCAGTTCAATTCTTCCAAGGAGGTTACAGATGAATATGTGAAGTATGCCGATATGTTGTATCAGCTTATCTTTAAAGGTTTTTCGGCAGCTATCTATACACAGACCACGGATGTGGAAGTGGAAGTGAATGGTCTGATGACTTATGACCGCAAGGTGATAAAGCTAGATGAAAAACGTCTGAAGAAAATAAATATGCATATTTGCAATGCGTTGAAAAAATAAAGATAACATTTATTTGTATACGATATATATCTGGGAAATTTTGTTTGAAAATATCGATGGAATGGTACGTACGAGAATTAGTGAAGAATATATATTCTTTAAACTTTTGAAAAGAAAGTTGTTTTGAATCACAGAGCTTTAATGAAAAGAAATGTTTTTATTGAAATTTGTTATAGACTATTGTATGATTGATTCTCTGAATTTTAAAGGAACTATATTTTTATTTATTGAAATGTTTCTTTTATTGTTTATTGTCAAATTTAGCTATATTTTAATGTAATCCTATTAAAAGTACGAAAATGAAAAAAAAATTAATAGCTCTTATTAGTTTTCTTTGCTATATCATTTGTTGGGTACAAGCTGCTGATGAGCATTATTATTTCAAAAACCTCAGTATTCAGGATGGGTTATCTCAGACTAAAGTCAATGCGATTATACAGGACAAAAAAGGATTTATGTGGTTTGGTACTAAGGGGGGGCTGAATCGATACGATGGAATGTTGTTCCGGAATTTCAAGCATGATATGACTGATAATCATAGTTTAGGAAACAATTTTGTGACTTGCCTTTATCAAGACAATAACGGGAATATTTGGGTTGGTACAGATGCCGGAGTGTATATTTATTATTCTGACCAAGAAATTTTTATTCCATTTGATCGTCTAAGTAGAGAGAATACAAAGATAGAACGAACTGTTTCCGCTATTTCTGGAGAAAAGCGGGTTTGTCGAAAATCGTGTAACCTATCCTACCGGCTCTTCTGTTATGAACCGCAAAAAGACCGACTTTATAATTATACATTGCATGAGTTCTCGGCCAATGTACAGAGCATCGCTTTTGATAATAGTGGAACAATTTGGATAGGATTTTATGGCAATGGTCTATTTTATTCCAAAGATAATTTAAAAACGCTTCATCCTTATCTTTCTCCAAAGGATGGTAATGAGGTCTTTAAGAACGATGTTATCATGAAGATTGTTATAGGAGCATACAATTGCATCTATATAAGTTCTATAAGAAAGGGAGTGCAAGAGTTGAACCTGACTTCTGGTAATCTGAGAAATTTGCTGTTAATGGATGAAACCGGTGAAAAGGTATATAGTCGTGACTTGTTGGTAAATTCGGATAATGAACTATGGATAGGAACTGAATCGGGAGTTTATGTCTACAATCTTCGTACGGATAAGTATATGCATTTGTATAGTTCTAAGGATGATCCTTATTCATTGTCCGATAATGCCATTTATTCGTTGTGCGAGGATCGTGAAAGTGGCATTTGGGTAGGTTCATATTTTGGGGGGGTAGATTATTATCCGAGATCCTATACTTATTTTGAGAAGTATTATCCGAAAGAAGGGGATAATAATTTGCAGGGTAAGCGAGTTCGTGAATTTTGTCAGGATAATAAGGGCATATTATGGATTGGTACGGAAGATGGTGGTTTGAACCGTTTTGATCCGAAAACCAAGACTTTTTAGTTTTTTGATCCTAGTTCTGGATTTACAAATATTCATGGACTCTGTATGGTGGATGACAAGCTGTGGGTCGGGACTTTCTCTAAAGGTTTGAAAATTGTAGATACTAATACTGGTAATATCCTGAAGACTTACCAGAAAAATGATTCTCCGCGTTCATTAATTGACAACAGTATCTTTGCTATTTGCAGAACAACAGCAGGCGATATTTATTTAGGAACGATGTTCGGTCTGTTAAGATATAATGAACAAACAGATGATTTTGAAAGAATTACAGAACTGATAGGTAGGTTTGTATATGATATAAAAGAGGACTCGGGGGGGAACTTATGGCTGGCAACCTATGCGAATGGAGCTTATTGCTATAACGTAAATGAGAAGAGGTGGAAAAACTATGTGCATAACGAGGGTAATCAAGAGAGCCTTCCTTATGATAAGGTTTTGAGTATTTTTGAAGACTCTCATCGTCAAATCTGGCTGACTACGCAGGGAGGCGGTTTCTGTTTGTTTCATCCTGAAACGGAAACTTTTACCAGCTATAATTCGTCCAATGGGTTGCCTAATGATGTTGTGTACCAGATCGTAGAAGATGCGATGGGAGTATTTTGGTTGACTACGAATAGTGGGTTGGTATGTTTTAATCCTATAACTAAACAGATGAAGGGATATACTACGGCCAATGGATTACTCGGTGATCAATTTAACTATCGCTCCAGCTATAAGGATGAAGTTGGCAACATTTATCTAGGCAGTATTGATGGTTTTATCGTATTTAATCCAAAGACATTTACAGAGAATAAGAACCTTCCACCAGTGGTGATAACTGATTTTATGCTGTTTAATAGAGAAATTCATGCCAACGAAGAGAATACTCCTCTTGATAAGAGTATTACTTTCTCTGACACTATTATTCTTCAGGCTAATCAGAATTCATTTTCTTTCCGTATTGCAGCCTTGGGTTATCAAATGCCGAAAATGAGTAAATTGATGTATAGGTTGGATGGTTTTGATAAAGACTGGATAACCATGAAAGAAAGTCCTATTGTGACTTACTCTAATCTGTGGCATGGTGATTATCTGTTTCGTGTGAAAGTATCCAACAGTGATGGCGTTTGGGGACCTGAAGAACAGTTGTTATATATCCATATTCGTCCTCCTTTTTATTTTTCTGTTGGGGCGTATTGCTTTTATTTATTGTTATTTATTGTTTGTTTTGTATATATTTTTTGGTATCTTAAGCAACGTAGCAGGCAACACCGTCGTCAGCTTGAGAAGTTCGAACAGGAAAAAGAACGAGAAATTTATAATGCTAAGATAGATTTTTTTACAAATGTGGCGCATGAAATTCGCACTCCACTGACATTAATAAAGGGACCTTTAGAGAATATTATCCTGAAAAAACATCTAGATCCGGAAACTTATGAGGACCTGAATATCATGCAGCATAATACAGAGAGGCTACTGACCTTGACAAACCAACTTCTGGATTTTAGGAAGGTAGAGAGTCAGGGATATAGTTTGAACTTTACCAAATGTGATATTAGTAATATTTTGAGAGAAACTTATATGCGATTTACTTCCCTTTCACGTCAGAAAGGTCTTGACTTTACATTGGAGCTACCAAATGAAAATTTTTATGCACATGTTAATCATGAAGCATTTACGAAGATTATAAGTAATCTTTTAAATAATGGAATGAAGTATGCTGATAGTTATATGCATATAAAATTGGAGATAGATCAGGAGAAGCAGTTTTTTTATGTGGTGACTAAGAATGATGGAGTAATCATTCCTGATGAGATGAAAGAGGAGATTTTTCAGCCTTTTGTTCGTTTTAGCCAGGAGGAAAAGGGTAAGGTTACTACAGGAACGGGTATTGGCTTAGCTCTTTCCCGTTCGTTGGCGGAACTTCATTGTGGCACTTTGGTTATGGTTCAGGGAGAAGAAGAGAACCTTTTTCGCTTGACACTTCCTACCACTCAAGATATGGTCATAGCTTTGGATTCTGATATGGAAAATAAAGATGCAGGGTTGCAAGTAGAAACATCCGGTGAATCCTATTTGGATGATAAATTGGAAGAGAAACATTCGAAAGAAAGCAAACCTATGGTTTTGGTTGTAGAAGATAATCCGGAAATGCTCACTTTCATTGAACGTCAGTTGTCGTTTAAATATGCTATGATCACTGCTACCAATGGTAAAGAAGCTTTAGAAGTTTTGAATAGTAATTTCATAAATTTGGTGGTGAGTGATGTCGTTATGCCGTTGATGGATGGCTTCGAACTTTGCAAGACTATAAAATCGAATGTAGGTTATAGTCATATTCCTATTATACTTTTAACTGCAAAGACAAATATTCAGTCTAAGATTGAGGGAATGGAATTAGGGGCGGATTCTTATATTGAAAAGCCTTTTTCACCGGAATATCTTTTGGCTGTAGTTTCTAATCTGATAAATAATCGGGAGAAACTCCGCCGGGATTTTGCCAAATCTCCTTTTGTTGCGGTTAATACAATGGCTTTAACTAAGGCTGATGAAGAATTTATCAAGAAATTAAACGAAATTATTCTTTCTAACTTGTCAAATCAGGAGTTCAGTATGGATGATATAGCAGAGAGTTTGAATATGAGTCGTTCTAGTTTCTATCGTAAAATGAAAGGGGTATTAGATCTGACTCCCAATGAGTATTTACGCATAGAACGTTTGAAACGTGCTGCTCAATTATTGAAAGAAGGTGGAATTCGTATTAATGAAGTTTGTTATATGGTTGGATTCAATTCTTCTTCTTATTTCTCTAAATGTTTCTTGAAGCAATTCGGAGTACTTCCGAAAGACTTTGCCAGTTAGGAAGAATTCTAGTGTATAAATCAAATCATTGAATTAGAAATGTTTAAACATTATTCTTATTTTCTGTTTTGCTAGAGTTTATATATATACAATTCATTACTAGGAAAGTTGAATTCCTGCACTTGATATTTTGAATGATTAGGTAAAAAAATAAGAAATAATTCGAATGAAGGAATGAGATTTTTCGATAAACTTAAAATGGCAGAAAGAACCAATTAATTGAAGAGTGATATTTAGTGGCTTTATTGAGAATAAAGTTGTAACTTTTACGCGATTCTGAGATGTTTTTTCTATTTATTGGAATGTTTATTTCGTTTTGTGAAGATACTGTACGCTATTTTTGTAACCATTTCATAAGAGATTATACTATGATAACAATTATATGTTTATTAATGTTTGATAAATAAAAGAATTAACCTTATGTGTAAAAAATCATTATTATTACTGTTTTTGCTTCCTTTTCAGTTGGTATTTGCCCAGACAAGTTTGTTGACCAATTTTCCTGAAGGATATACTCCCAAAGAGGTAGGTAAACGTCTGGCATATCATTTTGTAGATGGAAAGCATATGCTTCATATCGGAAAATGGATTAGTTATCCGGAGACTTTTACCTGGAATGGTGGATTGAAATTTGCTGCACTCACTAATGACCAAGAGCTTGTGAAGCTTTTACAGAACAGATTTGAACTTCTGTTTACAACAGAAAAAGCGCTGTTGCCTATCAAGAATCATGTGGATGTGAATATGTTTGGCAGTTTACCTCTGGAACTATATAAGATAACAAAAGATCAACGTTATTTGGATTTAGGCCTTCCTTATGCCGATACTCAATGGCAACTTCCTGAAAATGCAAAACCCAAAGAAAAAGAATGGGATCAGAAAGGATATTCCTGGCAAACTCGTTTGTGGATTGATGATATGTATATGATTACGATTGTACAGACTCAGGCTTATAGAGTTACCGGTGATCGTAAATATATAGACCGTGCTGCCAGAGAAATGGTGATGTATCTGGATGAATTGCAGTGTCCGAATGGTCTTTTCTATCATGCATCGGATGTTCCTTTCTATTGGGGTAGAGGTAATGGCTGGATGGCTGCCGGTATGGCAGAGTTGTTAAGTAGTTTGCCCGAAGATAGTGAATACCGTCTACGCATCCTGCATGGCTATCGCACTATGATGAAAAGCCTGAAAAAGTATCAGTCTTCCAATGGCTTGTGGCATCAGTTGTTGGATCATCATGATTGCTGGATTGAAACCTCAGGGTCTGCCATGTTCACTTTCGCTTTTATTAAGGGTGTGAAGAATGGCTGGCTGGATGCTAAAGAATATGCACAATGTAAAATCTGTTTGCGAGGGCACCAATAAAAAGAATGATAAGCAATACTACTATGATCGTAAACAAAATGTAGGCGATTATCATGGACAAGCTCCTTACCTTTGGTGTGCTGTTGCGCTTTTAGAAGAATAATTTCCTGTTACTTTAGTAATCTTATATAGAAACCTTATTTATACTTATAAAATGAATATAAGCAGTTGGGCCAAAGTCCTTACCTTTGTTTTACTGTTGTTTTCCTATTCGACAGTAGTAACCGGACAGACGCAAGTAAATGACGCTAGAGGCTCTGAACGCATCTGGCTTGACTCAGATATTACTCATAATGGGGACTATCAGTGGAAAATGATGAAGGCGGGAGACATAGCAGATCCCGGAGAGAAAGTATCTTTGTCTGATTATCCGACGACAAATTGGTTGCCAGCCATTGTGCCTGGTACAGTTCTGAATTCATTGGTGTACAACCAAAAATATCCTGAACCTTATTATGGTATCAATAATAAAATTGAATCTAAATTAATACCGGATATTTCTGAGACCGGGCGTGATTTCTATACCTATTGGTTCAGGACTGAATTTACAGTTCCTAAATCATTTGAAGGCAAGCATGTCTGGTTACAACTGGATGGTATTAACTATCGTGCTGAGGTGTGGGTGAATGGAAACCTGCTAAGCACGATTAAGGGTATGTTTTTGCAGGATTATATTGATGTGACTAGCTTTGTGAAGATAGACAAGAGCAATGCATTGGCTATAAAAGTATATCCGGTGGATATTCCGGGCAGTGCTAAACCAAAATCCTGGGGAGCAATAGGCGAATTCCATAATGGTGGAAACGGAAACATTGGATTAAATACTACCATGCTGATGACTGTGGGTTGGGATTTCACTTTTATGGATGGCATTCGCGACCGTAATACAGGAATCTGGAAGAATATTTCTCTCTATTCTACCGGTAAAGTGGCATTGCGTCATCCTTTCGTGAAATCGGAATTACGCAAACCCGATTACGACCAGGCACGCGAATTTGTATCGGTGGAAGTTGTGAATCCGACAACAGGTTTTAACCCTATTAATTGCACGGTGAAGGGTGAGATTCTTGGTGAAAATATAACTTTTGAGAAAAAAGTTAAAGTTATGCGTGGAGAAGATAAAGTTTTGTCTTTTTCGCCGGAAGAGTTCCCGCAATTAGTTATTAATTCCCCCCGTTTATGGTGGCCTGTGAATAAAGGACCTCAGAACCTGTATGAGCTGAAAATGACCGTATCCATCGATGGAGTGGTGTGCGATTCGGTAAAAACGAAGTTTGGTATTCGTGAAATTACTTCTGATACGAATACACCTGATAAATCACGTATCTTCTATGTAAATGGTAAACGTCTTTTTATCCGTGGAACAAACTGGATACCGGAGGCTATGTTGAGAACTTCCGATGAACGTACTTATGCTGAATTGAGATATAGCCTCCAGTCAGGAGTCAACCTTTTACGTATGTGGGGAGGGGGAATTGCTGAATCTGACTATTTCTTCCAGTTGTGTGATGAGATGGGATTATTGGTATGGCAGGAATTCTGGATGACAGGTGATACACGCCATCCGCACGATAAGGGCAACTATTTGAATAATGTGGAGTCTACTGTGAAGCGTATTCGTAATCATCCTTCCTTGGCTTATTATGTGGCTTCCAATGAGAGTACTGAGGTTACCGGTACCCCTGAATTATTGAATAAGCTGGATGGTACGCGAGGTTATCAGATGCAGTCCGAATGTGCCGGAGTACATGACGGAAGTCCTTACAAGCAAGTGAATCCGATGCAGCACTATGAGAATACAGCATCTCCGCGTGGAAGCCGTGTCGATGGTTTCAATCCTGAATATGGTGCTCCTACACTTCCCACAGTGGAAATCCTTCGCGAGATGATGGATGAGAAAGACCTTTGGCCTATCAATAAGAAAGTGTGGGATTATCTGGATGGAAATGGTTTTCACTTGATGACTACCATGTATACTGATTTGGTAAATAACTATGGGAAGTCATCTTCCATTGATGAGTTTGCCCAAAAAGGACAACTGCTGGGTGCTATGAATTCTAAGAGTATCTGGGAAGTATGGAATTATAATAAATTGGATTACGGCGATCGTTTCTGTTCTGGACTTTTGTTCTGGTATCATAACTGTTCCATGCGTCAGGTTTCTTCCCGTATGTGGGATTGGTCTTTGGAACCCACAGCTTCGTTGTATCATACAGCTAATTCACTGGAACCGCTGCATGCTCAGTTTGACTATCTGAAAAATACAGTGTCCGTGGTGAACGATTACTATCGTGCCTTTACTGGTTATAAGGTGATAGCTCAGGTATATGATATAAATAGCAAGAAGGTTTTTGAAAAGTCTGCTTCTGTCGATTTGCCGGAAGATGGAGTTGCTAACGATATTTTGACGATTCGTTTTCCTGAAAACATTTCCCAAGTTCACTTTATTAAGTTAGTGTTGAAAGATGAAAAAGGCAAAGATGTTTCTTCCAACTTCTATTGGAGATCCAATGATAAGTATGAAGGCAGCAAGACCTTAACCGGTCCTACATCATCAGGCTTTGAGGATCTGAGTAAGTTGAAAGTAGCCAAAGTGAAGCTTTCCTACAAAACACGTCAGGCAGATGGACGCTATTTTGTGGACATTGTGATGAAGAATACATCCAATGGCATTGCTTTTTTCAATCAGCTGCAATTTCTCAATTCCAAGATGAGCCCGATACGTCCGTCATTCTATTCAGATAACTTCTTCTCTTTGATTCCGGGTGAAAAGAAAACAGTCACCATTGAAACAGGGGAAGAGAAGTTGGCTGATGGGGCAGTCCTGGTGTTGAAAGGCTGGAATATAGATACTCAGAAGTGTAAACTCAAATAAGATAATAGCGTGAAGAGATTCCATATCCTTATAGCTTTATTACTACTCAGTTGGGGAGTGTCTGCTCAAAACCATTTTGATATTGTGGTGGTGGGTGGTAACCCCGGTGGCATTATGACAGCTATTGCAGCAGCCCGACAGGGCAAGACTTCAGTTATTCTGGAACGTACCCGACATATTGGAGGACTTCCTGCCAACGGGCTGGGAGCAACAGATATTGCCACTCGGGAAGCGACTACCGGTCTGTTCCTGGAATTTACTTCCAGGATTAAGCGATATTATGCAAATCGTTACGGAGAAAACTCTCAACAGTTGAAAGACTGCAGTGATGGCTTCCATTTTGAACCGTCTGTTGCGGCAACCATTTATCAGGATATGCTGAATGAGCATAAAGATAAGATTACTGTGCTCTTAATGCGGCAATTTGATGCTGAAAATCAGAATATCTCTATCAAGAACGGGCGTATTGAAAGTATCTGCATCTTGAATCGTGAGAATGGGAAGAAAGAGATTTATCAGGGTGACATGTTTGTAGATGCTACTTATGAAGGGGATTTGGGAGCAGCTGCCGGTGTGCCTTTTCGTATAGGAAGGGAAAGTAAAGCTGAATTTGGAGAACCCGGAGCCGGACGAGCTTATGAATATTGGAAAAGTCTGCCTTCCAGTGGTAGCACTGGGGAAGCGGACAATGCAGTTCAGGCATATAATTATCGGCTTTGTCTGACAAATGATCCTGAAAATCGAGTTCTTTTTCCGAAACCGGCATCTTACAACAGGGATGAATATGTGTCATTAATTGAAGACGTATGGACCGGAAAGAATACTCAGCGAGTTATGCTGAAAGTGACGGACGAGATGATGGAAGAAAATCGCCGTCATATTGCTGCAGGCAATCCAACCAAGCTACCCGGAGACAGTTGGGGGATCAGAAAGTTGAGCAGTATTGTGAAATTACCCAATCAAAAGACAGATGGCAATAACCAGCATGCTGCATTTATTTCTACCGATTTGCCTGAGGAGAATTGGCCGTGGCCCACTTCATCCTGGGAGTGGAGAGATAAGTTTGCCAAACGTTTAAGAGATTATACATTGGGCTTATTCTGGTTTGCTCAGAATGATCCGGAACTACCGGAACATTTCCGTAAAACAATGTTGGAATGGGGATTGGCAAAAGATGAATATCAAGATAATGAATATTTTCCTCGGCAAGTTTATGTACGCGAAGGAAGACGTTTTGAAGGAGTTTATTTCTTCACTGCTAAGGATGCTTTGCCCACAGCATCGGGTGAGCGCCCACCTTTGCATGCTAATAGTGTGACAGCCAGTCATTATGCACTCGATTCACATGCTGCCAGGAAAAGGGAAGCTGGAAGAGCGCATCTGGATGGATTTATTAGCTATCCTACAGCCGTCTATATGGTACCATTGGGGGTTATTTTACCCCGAAATGTAGAAAATTTGCTGTTACCTGTACCTGTGTCCGGTTCGCATATCGGTTTCTCCACATTGCGTATGGAGCCTTGCTGGATGGCGTTGGGACAGGCGGCAGGTATTGCTGCTTCGTTGGCAATTGACCGCAAAGTTCCTGTACAGGATGTAGACATATCCAGGTTACAAGATTTGTTGGTGGACCAGAAAGCAACGCTGATCTACTTTCGTGATTTACGACTGGAAGATCCTAACTTCCGTTTGGCGCAATATATGGGGCTGAGAGGATATCTGCCCGAATGGAATGCTAATTTGCACGGAGCGATTGATGAAGGAACGCTACAGGAATGGAGTGCATTATGCGGGTTTAAGCCCAAAGCTATTCTCGGAAAGACATCTAGACTGGAAGTTCTGACCATGATTTATAAGCGTATTCGTCAGTAAAACGATAACTTTAACCATGTAAAACAAAGAAATAAAATGAAACTAAAATTAATAATGGGTCTGATAGGAGTGCTGTCGCTTAGTAGTTTTTCTACTCTGCCTTCTTCAGATGATACCGATAAGAAACCACAAGAGAGTTGGGTGATTGGCCCGTTCTTACGTCCTGAGGGGGTTAACCCTGTATTGATACCACAACCCACCTCTTTCCATTGCCCGATGCGAAAAGAACAGGTCAAGTGGGAGGAGAGTGATGTCTTCAATCCAGCTGCCACCGTGAAAGACGGAAAGATTGTTGTGCTTTACCGTGCCGAAGATAATTCAGCACAAGGTATAGGTAAAAGAACTTCCCGTATAGGTTATGCCGAGAGTGCGGATGGAGTGACTATGAAGAGACTGGACAGTCCGGTACTTTTTCCCGGTGGAGATGAATTTGAAAGCATCGAATGTCCGGGTGGTTGTGAAGACCCGCGGGTCGCAATGACTGAAGACGGA
>OGJM01000769.1_pt1 | contig 12926 bp, 9 predicted proteins | sample 1572281 | NCBI WGS metagenome assembly OGJM01 (sample SAMEA2582147, study PRJEB24529) | metagenome | reverse complement strand
GAGGTTAGCCGGAATATCACTGACGACGGCAGGAAGAGAAAATGACATCGCTTCCAGCAGCGCAATGGGCAATCCTTCATGGTATGAAGGCATCATAAACAGCTGTGCCTGGGAAAACACCGCCTGAAGCTCATCACCACGCAAGAACCCCGTCATCACAACGCCAGGCGTGTCCGCGGCAAGCTTTTTGAGGCGAATGCTGTATTCGGTCGGATGATCCGCATCGCCAATTAACACTAACGGCATAGTTAAACCGCTGCGCTGATAGGCGGCAATGGCATCATGCATCCCTTTTTCTTCCACAAATCGCCCAACCACCACGAGGTAGTTTTTCGGCTGCAGCCCAAAGCGGGAGAGCGTATTGTCGATGGTCAGCGCAGATAACGACCGCGGCTCGTTGACGCCATTGTGAATTAAATGCGCATCATAGCGAGCGTGTTTTTTCTGGATCAGTTGATTAATAACCTCAGAAATCACAATCACTTCGTTGGCATATCTCATTGCCCAACGCTCACCCAGCAGCAATATTTTTTTGGCAACGAATCCCCATTTTTGACGATCGTAATCAGGTCCATGGTGGGTGAAAACCACCTTCTTCCCTAACATGCGTAATAATGGGATCACAAGCCCAGGTCCGATAGCATGGACATGCACAATATCTGAATGGTCGATACTTGTCCTGAATGCCGCTAAAACGGAATGGACAATCGCTTCCAGCGAGCGCTTTTTTGGTGCCCACAGCGCGTAGGTTTCAACTTTCTTATATAACGATCGTTTGTAATTTACATACGGCGAGCGTGCAATCACGCAAATATCAACGTCCAACTGCTGCTTAATGGCAGGATATAGATTCTGACAGTGTGTCTCCACCCCACCCAATACATCGGGAATACCACGCGTACCAAAAACCGTTATTTTTTTACTCATACTATGGCCTGCTCAGCAGTTCTTTATAGAGCGCCAGTAGAGTATCCATATGTTTACTCAGCGCATATTTTTCACTCAATCGCGCACGACCCTGTAAGCCCATGACCCGCGCCTTCTCTGGCGAGTCGGCCAGTGCATCCATCGCATTTGCTAACTCCTGCGCATTGCCAGGTTCGAATAAAATCCCTTCGATACCATCACGAATTTGTTCCGGGATACCGCCGATGCGCGATCCGATCACCGGCTTGCCTAAGGACATCGCCTCTAATATCGCCATAGAACAGTTTTCATAGCATTCTGAAGGAAGGATCACTGCCCGTGCATGCTTAATAAGGTTATCGAGAGCTTCCCCTTGTTGCACATAACCTAAAAACTCAACGTCCGGGTATTGGGCGACTAATTCATCGTGCAGTGGACCGTGCCCCACAATTTTCAGCGGCGCTTTGTTCTGCATTTTCTCATGCGCCGCCAATAACGTTGCCACGCCCTTTTCACGGCTCAGGCGACCGAAGTACAGCATATAGCCCGCATCGCTTACCTCACCCAGAGGACGGCTGTCATCAACGCCATTGACGATGACATCAATGCGCGAATTCGGCAGCGTACGCAACAATACGCCGCGTAAAAAGACGCTCGGCGAAACGATCACATCCAGCGCCTGGTAATTTTGCGCAATATACTGCCAGGTCGCCTCTAAAGAGAGCAGGAGGCTTTTTGAAGCAGAGCCTTCCTGGCAACGATACCTGAAGGCATTGAAAACCGTCCCGGTAATACAGGAATCACACACTTTACCGTCGCGCAGCATGGAATAGGCAGGACAGACGATTTTATAGTCATGCGCGGTCAGCACCGTTTTGCAGCCAAAATTGCGGGCCACTTTAATCAACGCCGGCGTTAACTGATGGTAAATGTTATGGAAGTGGACGATATCCGGACGCTCTTTTTGTAGTAGCGCCAGCATCTTTTTGCAGGCCTGCGAATTATGAATAAAGTTAACCGCCGTTTTGAGCCCGCCCAGCAGATTGCTCTCCTGGTGGTAGTCCACATTGCTGACGAAATAATCCGCATAGCCCGAAGGGAAATTGTTCTCATGCTGCATAGAGAAATCAATAACCTGTACTCCGGCCTGTTTCAGCATCTCGCGCTCTTGAAAATAAACGGTTTCCGCGCCGCCCTTAATGAAAAAAAACTTATTCACTAATAAAACTTTCATTGCGCCAGCCTTAGTTATTCATGAATGATTTTACTGTCAGGCGGAGTCAACGGATCGCGTACTGGTTTAGTCAACCCTTTAACAAGTCCCGCAGAAAGCACGGCCAGGTTCATTACGCTCTGCAATCCGTTCAATAACGATCGATTCTGCACGGTTTTCAAGATAATAAAGGCAAGCAAGGGTAGAAATGCAATATCGAAAAGTTCGAGATTGAAGGTCACCGCCGCAATAAACAAGGCAATCAGATACACAGAAAAAATCGCCTCATTCTTAACCATTTTTAACGCTTTGCCGAAATAAGGTTTTCCCCACGCACAACGTAAAAGCTCGCCCGGTGCCTGATAGTATCCACTTTTCCAGCGGTGCTTCAGCATCTGAAAGGTCGGCATGGTATGCGAAGTATGAATAAAATACGGAATATTCAGGCGGCGTAGTTTATAACCCGCATCGAGCAAACGCAGGCCCAGTTCGGCTTCTTCATAAGCGTGCAAATTACGGTTGGTGAGATAACCAATTTTCTCAATCGCAGAGCGGCGATATAACCCACCACCGCCTAAATGGTCGCTATCTCCAAGCGGATAGATTTTACTAATACGCTGCTTACGCGATTTAAATTCATAGTTAACGGCATCGTCCATTTCAACGGTTCCTGCGACACCTGCATATTCCGGCTCAGCCTGCAAAAAAGCGACAGCCTGATCCACAAAGCCCTCTTCCAGCTCCATGTCGCCGTCCATCAGCAACAGATATTCCCCTTCACTATACAGATAACCTAACTGATGCCCGACGCCGCAGCAGCGATCGCCTGGGTCAGTTAAAGAGACCACGGTCACCCCTTTATCGATCGCAAGCTGTTGGGTGTTATCCGTTGACAGGCTATCTGCCACTATAATTTTATGTGGATAATCAACAAGCTGTCTGCGGATACTGTCTATCGTTTTCTCAATACATTCAGATTCATTGAGTGTTTTAATACTCACTGAAATAAACGGTTTTTGGTCCATACAATTACCCTACACAGCGAAGGACGGTTCGACGAATCACTAAACTTGATCCTAGTGATAAATAGAACAGGAATTGTAACATCGGTGTAATCATCAGTATCTGGCTGTAAGGTAAGCTAATTAAGCAACTGATAGCAAAAGCGTTAAACGCCGGTGCAAAGCTCAGCAACTGAAGATCCTGCTGGTCCAGTTGTTCAAGCGTCAGTAATGGCTTTGGCTGACAAACTTTCAGGATATAAATGAATAAGCTAATAAAAAGTAACGTGCCGATCACCCCGACTTCCCACAGCAGCATACTCAGGGAAGTCGAGTCGAGAATTAAGTTATAAATGATATTCAAAAAGCCCGGCGACACCGTACTCCCGCTGTTAGTGGCGTTGAGTCCGTACCCAAATAATGTTCCTGAAAGCCCCCACAGATCGTTATTTTTCAACCAGAACAGGAACGTCGTAAAGCGCCCTAACTCCCCGGTAGACATGATGTAGTTCGGGTCAAAAATATAGCTTAAGGAGTCGATGAAAATGCTTAACGAGCTTTTCGACGGATCGCCGCCAAACGCGGAAGAATAATAGTACGCGAGGATCACTATCGACAGGCTAATAAGCAGCAGCATGCCCGCCACAATAACCAACAGCGTCTTCAGATTAACCTTACTGACGTCTTTGACGTAGCTCGGTGAGATCCACACCCACGCGAGGAACAGAGGTGACAGCAGAATGACGAACTTCACTTCACCAATAATACATAGCCCGATCCCAAGAACAATGTGCAGCGCCATGGACTTGAACGTGGTCAACCCGTGCTTATACTCAGAGACTTTTAACAACATAATCAACAAGCAAAACAGGCCCATCGCAGCAGTGTTACCGCCCCCCATGGGGTCACCGCCAAACGTACCAACCACGGAGTCCCATTTCTCATCTTCGCCACGCACTGCAACGCGCTGGGGAACGACCAGCAAAACCTGATAAATCATTACCGGGATTTGCGCGTAAAACACCCAGTACAGATAGCGCGTTGCACGGTAAATCTGCGACTCCCGGCAAAATCCCAGCAGCAAACAGATCATCACCAGTGACAATGCGATTTCATTTTTAAATGCCACAATCGCGACGGTGATCCCACCCTGAATCAGCGTCGATGTTCCGGCCAGTATCAGGAACGAAAAATACAATGCCAGGACAATCGTCTCCTGCGCATCCAGCTGCAGCGAGCCATCACGCGTCTGCATCACCAATAATCCCACCATCAACAGGGTCAGGAAAAAGGGGATCCACAGCACCGACTGCATGCCGGTAAAGTATTGCACCAGGCCACACAGGATCAGCGTGACAAAGCTAAAAACCTGTAAATAGTATCCGGTATTCAGCGTCATAGTATCACCGGCTTATCTTTCAGAAGATTGGCTCGCTTATTCATTTTCAGATAAATGAAGGCGTAGCGAATAAATGTCAGTGAAGAAAACAGGATAACCGACGTGGCATAATCTTTATGAAAATAGGGAATGACGACAAATGCGAATAACACAATCGCCAGCTGTTCCAGTTGGATACGCAGAAAATAGCGGTGGGAACCAAAAATAAGCTCAATCACCGTCAGAGGGCTTATCGCCAGCGCCGGGAATAAATAGGGCAACATGTAGCGCGACGTTTCAATGGAGTTAATCCAGTCTTCGCTAAAGCCCAGACGCATCACTATTGGATAGAAAATAAACACCCCGAGAGTACAGATAACCCCCAGAACCAACAGTAGCATCCGTACCCTGGTATATTCATGAAAATTAAAGGTATTATTTCTGAAGTCGATAGACCACTTGGAAAAAATAGTATTGCGCACTGCGTTGCCGATAATCACCACCGGCGCCAGGCAAAAGCGGCTAACTACGGAAAAATAACCTGCCGTCAGCGCCGAGAACCAAAAGTTAATCAACATAATCGGCAAATTACTGCTGGCCATCGCCAGCACTTCCGCACTGCCGACTTTGGTAATGTGATGGATATTTTGTTTGAAAAAATGCCAGTTACTGGCAGGTCGCAAATGTCTGGCCGCCACGGAACGAATATCAAACGAATGTAAAATACAGCTTATGGTCAGCACCATCGTCGCGCAGGCCCATGACCAATAAAACAGTTGCACCTGATGCGTAACCAGCACCGAAAGTAATACCACCACAGAGACAGAGATGCGCTGGAAAATCAGAAAACGAAAATTGGCCGTGCGCAGCGACAGGTTTTCCGAGATTAAAACCCACGCCGTCGCCAGCGTCAGCAAATAGAGGAACAGGATGTTCTGGTGAAACAGCCACGCTGTCAGTACGGCGTACGGTAAGGCAATGATCGTGCTTTGGATCAAGCAAAAAACGACGTTCTGTACCAGTTCGTCGTCGTGCTGTTTTGGAATTAAAAGCTGCGATGCAAAGGTACACACCTGCGCGCCCACCACGGCGATGCTGTAATTGAGCGCGTAAAGCCCCACCTCAGCCATATCGTACTTGTGCGAAATCAACCAGATAGACAGCGCACCAATCAACTGCGAGATGACTGATGAACCGGCTATCGTGGAAGCGCTCTTCAGTAGACTCATACCCGGCCTGGCGTCGTCATCAGTTGATCGGTACTGAAGTTAAGTGAACGCAGACCCTCCTGGGTTTCAAGATCTTTTTCTTCAACCGCATTGAGCACCGCGCCAATCACCACGCCGTTATTTTCCTCAATCTTATCCAGCGCGCTGGCGATGTGTCCCGCCGACTCCACCCCGGCTTTCACTATGAAAACAACCCCATCGACGGCACGTTTGATCAGTTGAACATCCTGGCTCTGATTCACAGCAGCAACATCAATAATGATGCGCTGATAATGCGATTTCAGTTCGCGCATTAAGGGTTCAACGTGCTCCGACGACAACATCAGTAAAGAAGAGATGGTGCTCTTGCCGTGCGCAATAAAGTCGAGATTATCACTGAGCGTGATCCGCGCCTGTTCCAGCTGAGTCTCTCCGCGCAGCAGCTCAGCCAGGCCTGCGGATGTGGCTGATGCCAGTTCAGAAGAAAGCCCGCCCGTATTAAAGAAATCCGCATCAATAAGCAGCGTTTTCTGGTCAAAACTAAAGGAGTTCGCTAACAGATTCGCCAACAAAGAACGCCCATCACCGTGTTCCGTCGATGCCACGGCGAGCGTCTGTAATGGACGATTATCCAGCATAATCCGGGTACGGATACCGTGCACAATATCGGCATTCAGCGGGTTCTTCAGGATCATGTCCCGCACTTGCGCACGCCCTGAGGTTCCACTAAAACGACGGATTTCGCCCAGCGGGGTAACGTTGAGGCGCTTTTTCATGCGACTCAGGCTGGCGATTGAGTTATCCATCGCCGCTTTGACAATGAAATACATGATGCTGAACACGACCACCAGCATGACCACCATCACCAACAGCAGTGATTTATTCGGCTTCGCCGGTTTTAATGCAGGAACTGCGGGATCGTATAACACCGCATCGGCATTCACGCCGGACAGCGACAACTCCTGAGTACGCTGATAGAGCGATTTATACAGGTCTTCCATTTTATCTAACGACAGTTTTTGGCCGTTCCAGGCATCCCGTTTTGACGCCATTTTCTGGAAGATCTCTTTCTGCTGTTCCACCTGTTGCTGATAGTTCTTTTCATCCGCCAGCGCCGCCAGATATTGCTGACGTAAGCCGACTTTCAGCTCACCCAACACCCGTCCGGTTTGGCTTTGGATCGACTGAACATCGGCCTGTGCTTTTAAAATGGCGGGGTTTTTTGGCCCATAAACTTTGCGCAGTTCAGACAACGTACGCTGCGCCTGAATCAACGCAATGCGCAGATCCTGAATCTGAGCATGGTTAGAGACCGAAGGCAGCGAGATAACGCTCTCGGCGGACTTCCCTGCTCCATTCACTTCGTTATAAACGGATTCAGCGGCAACACGACGTTGGGTCGCGTCGGCCAGACGATTGGTCACGATACTTAACTGCTCGGTTTCAAAACCATCGATACCGCGAAAGGTCAACAGCCCGGCATTTTTCAGATAGCTTTCCATCTCTTCTTTTTGCTTCGCTATCGACTTCTGAATCTCTTCCATTTTTTCATAATTCAGTTCGCGGGCTTTCTCTACTTTCTGACGCTTTTGCTCCAGCGTATAGTTGATGAAAGCCTGCGCGACGCCGTTGGCGATATCAGCCGCAACCTGGGGCGAAGTCGATTCATAGGTAATAGAGGCGAGGTTCGTTGTCCGAATACCGATGACATTCAGGTTTTTCGACAACGTTTTCAGCGCCAGCTCCATTCTCAGTTGCCGACTTTCACTGCTATCAGCGCCCTGAGCATCGGCTTTTTCCCCGGTAAATGCCGGGTTTTCATCCAGCTTCATATCGCGAACGGCTTGCTCGAGCACAATTCGTGAATGCATCAACGCGTATTGCGTTTCGTAGTAACCACTGCGCGTTGAATCGAAACCATCAACCTGTGGGAACGGAGAAATGTTATCGGCCTGCGCCTTAATCAGCACCGTCGCCGTTGATACATACTTTGAGGACATCATGCTGATTAACGGATAAGCCACGACCCCGGCAACGATACCGGCCAGCGCGATTTTCCAGGCGTTCTTTTTCAGCGCTTTGGCAAAGCGGGAGAATTCAACAGTGCTTTCTCGTTTTTTGCCGTTTTCCACTATTGATAGTTTCATCGTCAGAAGAACCCCATGCCAATAATCACGACATCCCCAGGATGAACAGAGTGCGTTAAATCAACATTCTCAAGCAGCTGATTGCTACCTGACAGGCGAATGTTGATATCTTGACGGTCAGCACGATCTGTAAATCCCCCCGCCTGCGCAATAGATTTCTCGACGGTAAGTCCTGGCTCATAAGCGAATCCATTCGGACTTTTCACCTCGCCAGAAACATAGTATTTACGGAACTCGGCAATACTCACCGTCACCATCGGAGTAGTAAAATAATCTCCGGTCAGGCGTTGAGTTAATTCGTTAGTCACCTGTTCAACAGTTTTATCTTTTAATATAAGAGCACCAACAAACGGGAAATTAATCTCCCCACTCTTATCCAAAATAAACCGCATCGTCATATCGGGTTGACCATGAACAGCGATATTGACAGTATCCCCTGCCCCAAGTCGGTAATCCTGCTGAACAGTAGCAGGATCGTCCATTAATCTCGGGCTGGACGTTGTGCATCCGACCATCAGGATACTGAATAGCAAAACCGCGCACAGTTCTATTATTTTCATTTTAGATCTGAACCTTAGCTTTAAGCATAATCATAGAATTATCATAACCCAACGTTCTGATGACTTCCTGATTGTCGTTGGGACCGATATAAAACGAATCAGTATCCTTATTCGAATTCAACGTATCTATTTGATATTTAATCTCAAAATTGACCGACGGCGTGTAGTCATAGCTCATGGTTACGCTAAATACCCCATCTTTATCATGCCGATCTTTATTCTGTTTTTTATAGTCTTCTGAAGTGTATGAGTAATCCAGCAAGGTAGAAAAACGGTTGCCTAACCAGAAGTGCTGGTAAGAAAGACCATACTGGGTGACTAAAATATATCCCCCAACTTCCGATGGGTCTTTAATGCTTTGCGCTGAGTGCACCGTGAAAACAGACTGTTGTAACGGCTTCCACTCCCCTTTTATATCCCAGTTTAGACCATTAAAATCATGCGAGTTTGCGTTGTTTTCAAATGTCTTGTACAACCATGAAATATTCATGTCGACATTGGTTTTTCCCGTCAACTGCGACTTCAGGCCATACAGCAAATAATACTCATTAGTGTCTTTTTCTGAGTTGTTATCATAGTGACGCTGGTTAGTAATAAAGCTATAGCGAAAACGCGTTCTGGATGTGTATTGGTCAAAAATTTCTGCCACCAGGCTATTTTCGTGCCATTCCTGTTCCTGAATGTAATTGTAGAAATCTTCACTACTCTCCTGGGCGTCGGACGTATTACCGAACGTCAGTTTTTTGTATAACAACGCCAGTTCCGCTTTCCCGCGCCCATCCGGCGCGCCATAGCTATAGCGCAATTCACTGTTAATAAAATTCGTCGTCAGCGGAGATTTAATCCCATACTGCTCGAATTGACCCGGTAGAAACCCCTCAGTGATCCCTCGACCGCGGGATTCGTGCCCAAGCGTATCCTCCAGATTGAGTGTTAAGCCGTGCTTGAGCCCATAGCGCCAGGCACCGTTAAAACGGAAAAAATGATCGTTATAGTTATCAGCGGAATCGCTTGAGTAGTTACGATAATCACCGGAGTACATCAGTAAATACTTATCCTGACCGCGCTCTCCGATCATACTCAAAACGGGCGCTGCGCTCTGAAACGAGGAACCGATAGCATCTCTGCTATGTGGCTGATAAGACACGTTATCATTATAACCATAGTCCACAGCGACCTTGCCCTGGAAGTCGATCCCCGCAAAGCCAATGTGTGATTTCGGTGTTAAATCAGCCCATACGGGCTGCGATATCACGATTCCGGTAATCACGAGTAATTTAGTATGCATTCTTACCGATAAATCCTTTAAAAATAGTTTTAATAATAATTTTTATATCCAACCATAAAGACCAGTTTTGAATGTACTCAATATCGTACTGAACCCTTTTTTCCATCTTATAAAGCGCATCGATTTCCCCGCGGAAACCGTTGATCTGCGCAAGCCCTGTGATCCCAGGCTTAACTTTATGGCGGATCATGTAATTTTCGACCTGTTTACGGTACTGCTCATTATGCGTAACCGCATGAGGTCTGGGACCGACAATCGACATACTTCCCTGCAATACATTGATAAATTGCGGCAGTTCATCCAGTGAGGTGCGGCGTAAGAAACTACCGAATTTGGTTACCCGCGGATCGTTTTTAGTGGCCTGAATAACCGTATCGGCGTTCTCCATAACGCGCATCGAGCGAAACTTCCAGACCTTAATTTTTTGCCCGCTAAGACCATACCGATCTTGTTTGAAAAAGACTGGCCCGCGGGAAGTAAGTTTGATTCCAATGGCAATGGCCAACATTAGCGAAGAAATCATCACCATAATAATGCTGCCAAGCACCAAATCTTCCGCCCGCTTGATAAACGAACCCGCCCCTTCAAACGGCGAACTAAAAATTCCAATAGTTTGCAGGTTGTGAATGGAGCGTAGCTTGGACATGTTGTTACTGTAGGTATAGAAGTCAGGAACAATATACGTATCTACGGTAGTGTCTGACATCATCGCCAAAAAATGACGAATGCGCTGTAAAGCTACCATCGGTAAAGCGATGTAGATTTCGTCTATATTTCCCTGCCGGGCTTCCTCAACCAGATTGATCACCGGCCCACGAAAGGGGCTTTTAACCTTATCGACGATATCGCCACAGCGGGATAAGGCGCGCTCATCATAAAAAGCCAGATCCAATGTGATATTAGCGTATTCATCCATTAACGCGTTTTCTGCAGCCAGACCATTGTCGGTCAGACCAATAATCGCCACGCGCATACTCTTTTTCGTTGAATATTTAAAAATGAAAAAGCGAATGTAATAAAGAAAAGGTAATGGGATGAAGTACCAGTAAATAATCGCTGAATAAAAGGGGGAAGGCAGTTTGTCTAAGTAGCCGAGAGACTCGGGTTCAGCCACCGTCATGCTGACCAGTTCGTTAAAAAAAATCGCCAGCAGCGTACAAAAAACCAACCGTTTTTGATTACGTAAACCGATCGTCTTAATCTTTTGTTGATAAATTTTAATGTATTCAGCAAACAGTAAGAAAAAGACAGAGAAGAGAATACTCAGAATGGCAATGGTGTTAAATGGCGCCAGACCTAACAGATGGGCGCTAAAAATTAACGTCGCATTGATTACAATGAAATCGACCAGCTTTAAAAAGACTGGATATCCGTGGCTGCTAATTTTTAGCGATTTTTTAAGCATATCTCAGCCCATTATTTATTGATTTTTAATTGTTTTTTTCCTCATTTATGTTGCTAATTATATCACAAGTCTTAAAAACGCAATGGCACACAGTCATTAAATGTAAAAAATAATGTAATACAATGTGATGGGTTTCGCACCATACAAATGCAACCCAATGATTTAGATGATTATTTATTGGTAATATTTTTTAATTTCATCCTTAAAAAACATGATTAATTGCAACATAAACGTCATTGACAGTTCACAATTCATAAGCTACCACGGGTAGAATCACATGATGATCGCCTGACAACGCGTTAACCTTACAAAAAGCAATACTTTGTCCAAACCTCGTTGCGCTATGGTCAGTGATGAGAGTCCTGGAGAGCGACAAGAAGAAATCAATAAGTCTATTTATAATTCCCACCATAAAAATAACTTAGTAACACATTTACAAAGCAATGATTAGCAACCTTATTATAAATAAGGTATTTTACGAAGAGTCTGCGATTGCTTTCATTTTCACGCTCAAAATTCAAAAAAAAACGAATAGTAAAAAAATTTAGTTTAAATAATTGTAGCAACTCCGATGAGTAGAAGTGGCAAGCATGGCTTAAATTAAAACGATAGCCAATCATTGAGAAAATGCGTGTTACATATTACTAATGTCAACATTCTGCATGAACACACCTTTAACATCAGAATTTTCAGCGCTTACCAACATATCGATTTAAAATAAAGAGAAGTGAATAAATGACAGCATTAAAATTTTGTTAAAAGTAGCGTAAATCGACCCAACGAATTATTGATAACAATGTATACACTTTTGTTAAGATATATATAAAAAACCCTCCCAAAGCCATTCAATGATGCCAAAAAATTTTGTTTACTTATTTTTCGCAAATAAATAATATCCGCGCCGGATTACTTGTTGAGCAATTTACGCACGTTAATCATTTCTTTCAAATGAAGTCCTACATCATTTTTTGACGTTGATGAACTCCAGCTGAATCTGTGCCTCTGACAAGTACTTTTCTGGGTAAATAATAAATTTAACGGAGTTATGATGATGAAAACTGCACTTACCAGCAGTGTACTGGTCGCTTTGTTTGCCGCTAATGCTGGCGCAGCAGCGAATTACGTTACCACTGCCGCAACAGGTTCTAAAGCCACCGCGACGGTCCATTTTACCGGTGAAATTGTTGCCAGTACCTGCGTGGTGAGCACAGCAAACCAGCCAGGTAAAACAGTGGCATTGCCACAAGTTACCAACCAGCTATTTAGCGGCGCGGGCTCTAGCACCGGTGATACTCCGTTTACGTTGCAATTTAGCGGCTGTAGTGGGGTAACTGGAGGAAGCGGCTATGTGGTGGTCTTTACTGGTAAAACCCCTGGCAGTAACACAGCACTTCTGGAAGCGAAACGTGGCTCGGCTTCTGCCACCGATGTTGGCATCGAAGTGGATCAAGCGGGTCATGCCCTCGATTTCGCTTCCGGTAGTAATGAGGTGAGCTTAACAGCAGATCAAAATGGCGATGCACAAATCGATCTGGTCGCCAAATATCAGCAAATTGGCGCAACGCTGCCTGCGGCTGGCACGATCACTGCGGATATGAATTACACCGTCATTTATAAATAACGGACGTTGATTGCTATGGATGGCACTCTTCCCTGAACCTGGAAAGTGCACCTGATGAATAAAATATTCTTTTACCTGTTGCTGTGTGTGGTTAGCACCGCTCACAGCGCAATTAATTTGGGTCAAACGCGCGTTATTTATAATGAGAACGATAAAGCGGCGATGTTTGACGTCAATAATAATACAGACAAGCCATATA
>OGJM01000764.1_pt1 | contig 12961 bp, 16 predicted proteins | sample 1572281 | NCBI WGS metagenome assembly OGJM01 (sample SAMEA2582147, study PRJEB24529) | metagenome | reverse complement strand
GATAGCTCAAGCAACCCTAAATTTTAATTTCGAAGGAATCCATACACATGGCTAACACGCTTACCGGGTTGATCCCGACTATCTATACCGCTCTGGATACTGTGTCACGTGAGCAGGTTGGGTTTATCCCTTCCGTATCACGTAATGCGAAAGCAGATGCAGCAGCGAAAGGGCAGTCAGTTACTGCACCAGTCGCACCGCCTGCAACGACCGTTGACATTGAACCGGGGGCTACGGCGCCAGATGATGGCAATCAGAATATCGGAAACGTTGAAGTTAAGATCACCAAATCCAAAATGGCCCCGGTCAAATGGAACGGTGAAGAGCAACTGGCGCTGGGTCCAGCAGGTACCTACAACACTATTCTTGCGGATCAGTTTAAGCAGGCGTTTCGCGCGCTGTCTAACGAGATGGATGCCGATTTGGCGGCGCTGTATTACGCCTCAGCCCGGGCTGTTGGTACTGCGGGTACAGCACCGTTTGGTATTGCCGGTGATTTATCCGATGCAGCAAACGCGCGACAGGTTCTTTCAGACAACGGCTCACCGACGACTGATTTGCAGATGGTTCTGGGCTCCTCTGCGATTGCGAACCTTCGCGGTAAGCAGTCGGTGCTGTTTAAAGTGAACGAATCGGGTACTGATGCCTTACTGCGTGAAGGTATCGTGGGTCGCCTGGAGGGCTTTAACATCCACGAATCCGCACACGTTAAGAAACGTGCAGCATCTGCTGCTGCCGGATACCTGGTCAATGACGCGAAAGATGAAGGCGACATTCTGATTCCCATTGATAGCGGCGCGGGGGCCTTTGCTGCCGGTGATATCGTGATGTTCGACGGTGACAGCAATCAGTATCTGGTGGCCGCGGCTACTGCTGCAACTATCACCCTGGCAGCTCCGGGCTTACGCCAGGCGCTGGCCGACAACACCGCTATTACTGCGACCGGCCCCTTCACTGCCAATATGGCGTTTGATCGCAACGCATTCCTGCTGGCGTCCCGAACCCCGGCAATGCCGCAGGGTGGCGATACCGCGGATGATGTTATGAACGTTACCGACCCGGTCTCGGGCATCACTTACCAGGTGGCGCTATACCGTCAGTACCGCCAGGTGCGCTACGAAGTTGGCCTGTCATGGGGTGTGGCGGCAGTGAAAACGGAACATTCGGTTCTGCTGTTGGGTTAACAATCAGGGGCTTCGGCCCCTTTTTTAGTGGAGGGCCAATGGCCGGATTAACTAAAGAACAGCGCGCTCAACGAGCGGCGGAAAAACTTGCTGCCGAACTTGCTGCAAAAAGCAATTCTGAGCAGCAGGAGCAGCAGGAGCAGCAGGAGCAGCAGGAGCAGCAGGAGCAGCAGGAGCAGCAGCAGGAGCTGGTTGCTATGGTCACTGACTTTCCGGCATTTCCCGGCGCTCCAACAAATGCTGACGTACATCCTGATGAGGTTGAAAACTGGAAGGCGCTCGGCTGGAAAGAAACGGAGTAATAGATGCTCACCTTCATAACTGTTGAAGACGTCAATTCCATTCTGGGAGATTCCTGGACTGATGAAAGCAAAAAAGTCAGGTCTGTATTGATGGCTAACACCTGGATGAATGGTCTCAATCTGAAGCTTCCGTGCAATAAGGCTACTCACGAAACCATTATTCCTGACGATGTGAAGCAGGCTGGCGCCTATGCGGCACTGGCTGCATCAAATGGCGGGCTGTATCAGCAGAAAACCGATTCTGGGGTGCTGCTGAGTAAGACGGTTGATGCTGACGATGTTTCTGTTTCAAAGTCCTATGCCGAGATCGCCACCAATAGCACGGCATTACTCGATTCCGACCTGCAGCTTGCGCTGGCCATGCTTATGCCATATGGCGTTAGTAAGTCGCAGGTGCGGTTGGTCAGGGGGTAGGTAGCATGGGCATACGTGACGAGCTACAAACTGAAGTCGCCGCAGCATTCGATACCGACCTGCAGGTTGCTGTTAAGGATTTCACTGGAACATACACCGTTCGAGGTGACTGGGATCCGGTAACGGAAACCGGCAGTGAAACGCAGGTGACGTATTCAGGGCGCGGTGTTCTGGCGCGGTACAAACTCCGTCGTATCGATGGCATTAATATCCTGCACGGTGACCTGAAATTAACCGCCCTGGTTAACGAGGTGACCGATAGGCCAGCAGTCGGGCACTTTGTCACGGCGCCGGAACCGATAACTTGTGTACCTCAGCGTTATGAGGTCATAACCGCCGCTGTTGATTCCGCTGGTGCTGCGTATTCCATCCAGTTACGGAGGGCGTGATATGGCTAAGGGCTGGAGTATTGACCCGGCAGCATTCGCCGGGCTGGTGGCCGATGACGTGAGGTTGCGGCAGCGAGCCATCGCTACACAGTTGCTGAATGAAATCGTGAAACGGTCTCCTGTCGGCAATCCAGAGTTATGGGCGATTAACGCTACCGCCGTCGAGTACTCCAAAGCGGTTGGAGAAAGGAACGAATCGGTCTACGACAACCCGGATAATCTGACCAAAACCGGGCGACTCAGGAAGAAAGTACGTGTTAACGACAGCATGGATATCAAACGCCCGGCAGATTATCGTGCGGGTACGTTCAGGGCTTCGCATTTCGTAAGTATCGGATCACCGGATTACTCGGTTCCAACAGAGGAGGACCCGCGCGGAACGACGACATTTCTCAACGGTAAAAACATCATCGATCAGGCTCCGGCCTACTCAGTGATTTATATCCAGTCAAACCTTCCTTACTCCGTACCTCTGGAGAACGGGCATTCAACGCAGGCTCCAGCGGGCGTCTATGCAGTTTCATTTAACGGTGTCGTTCAGGCCTACAAATGACCCTTACAGAAATCAGAAACGCTGTCATTTCCCGAATGACGGCGCAGACCGCTATTGCTTCTGATGGGGTGGACTATCCCAACGGACCGCTATTTGATCCGAGTGGCCGCGATATCTGGGCACGCTTCACCAATATTTCAGGGCAGGCGGGAGCCAACGAAACCGGGAACGGGCCGGTAGTTCATCGAACCGGTGTACTTATCATTCAGCTATTTGTACCGGTCTACACCGGCACGATTCTGCTTACTCAAACAGCAGACCAACTAACGGAGCATTTTGAATTCCAGAATGACGGACGACTGAGTTACTTCGCTGTATCGGCAATCCCGGCGGGCGAGGCCGACGGCTGGTCTCAGCTCAATCTACATATTCCTTACCGCGCTCTGTAGCGCTTAACTTCGATGGAGGTGACCGCATGTCGAGCGGCGCTAAGGTACTCTCGGCCTTTATCCGGGAGACGACACCAGGAATTACGCCTGCTGGCGTCTGGAATCTTCTCAAACGTACCAATTGGGGCGTTGGCCCGTCCCAGAACACCAACGATAACGATGAGATTGGTGGAACCCGAATGGCGCAGGGCGCTACGCTGGGGACGGTCGATGTTGGCGGCGATGTCGGGGCAAAATTCCGCTATGGCCAGCATGATGACTTTCTTGCTTCGTGTTTTGGCGCAGAGTGGGCAAGCAATGTGCTGACGATGGGGAATGACCGTATTTCCTTCTCTCTTGCGACATACGCTTCGGACGTTGGCATTGCCTCTATTGTTCGTGGCGCGCAGGTGAGCGTGTTCCAGTTGGAAGTTCCGAATGATGGCGACGTTACCGCGACAGTCACATTCGCCGGGCTGGGTTGGGACTCAAAAGCAGACGATACGAGTTACATCACAGGCACACCTGCTGATAATGCTGGCGAGTTGCGTTATTCGTTCAAAGAGGTCACTGCAATTAACCTGAATGGCGTCGATGGTGGTGATGGTTTCTGTATTGATACCTTTAACATCAAGTTTGATAACAACGTTCAGACTCAGCGTTGTATCGGTACCGGCTCACCGTATGCCGGGGCCAATATCCCGACTACGTTCACGCCGTCAGGTTCGATCACTTTGTCGTGGTCAAAAGCAGCGTGGGAGGTCTGGAGTAAAACGCTTACTGGCGCAACCGTGCCATTCAGTTTCACGCTGGCGAACGACGAAGGGCAATACACGTTTAACTTCCCGAAAGTGCAGGTCTCTGGCGACTGGCCGGATGGCGGCAATACCGACATTATTCAGGTTCAACTGGATATCACTGCAGCTGACGAGTCGCCGACGATTACCCGCGCTGTTCCCGCCCCTGCCACGGCAATCAGCGTAACGCCAGAAACTTCATCAGGTGATGTCGGTACTTCCGTCACGCTGACAGCGAACCTTGCCCCGGCTGGTGCGACTGATGCTGTGCAGTGGGAGTCATCAGATCCGACTGTCGCAACGGTGGTATCGACAGGCCCAAAAACCTGCCAGGTAGTCAGAGCCGGCGCCGGCACCGCAACGATAACCGGTAAAGTGCGAGGCTTCACCGCCACCGCCGAGATTATCGTAACTGAACCATAAAATTTCCCTTGCCCGTTCCGCTCTCCATGGTGGCGCGGGCTTTTTTCATGCAGGAGTTTTTAATGATTATCCTAGCCCCACGAATTGATGTTGGTGGCGAGCGCTGGTTCACACCACTGAAAGGTCTGAAACCCATTGAAGGCCTGAAACTGCTCGTCAACAGCATTGATAACGACCAGTATCGCTCGCGTAATGCTCTTATCCGTCGTCATATTGAAAAAATGGACGCCAGTTACCAGGTTGGAACCAGCGAATTTAGCCTGTCAGCGGTCGGGGAAATAGACTCTGCTGATGATCTGCTTATCGACAACTGTGCGCATTACCTGCTCAAAGACTGGAAGGGCGTTGGTGAGTTTGTTGATGGCGAAGAAGTTCCGATTGAATACACGCCGGAACGCGGAGCTGCACTTCTGAAACAGGAGCCAGCGATTTACTGGCAAATTCTGGCGGAGGCAGCCAGCATCGCCCAGGGCAAAGAGCAGCAAAAGCAGGAAACCGTAAAAAAGCCATCGAAGCGCAGAAGTGGCTGAGTGAATTCGGCGGGGAGCGGGGGGAAAAGGCAAAGTGGCGAAGGGAGCAATTAAAACTCCCGCCAATTCCTGAGCCTGAGATTGATGCTGTAACGGGGGAGATACTCAACGCTTACGCAATGATTTCTCGCGGCAGACAGTATACCGGAATGGCTGGCGTACCGCTCCCGTTGTCCCTGCACGATATCGAGCGCTATCTGGCCTCACGTTCTATCCTGATTGACCGCACAGAGTTTGATGCTTCGATACTTGCCCTCGACGATGCCTGGCGGGATGAGTGGGCGAAGGAACAGAAAGGAAGCAGCAAGAAGAAATGAGCCTCGGTACAGTCCGGGGCTTTTTTATACCCGCAACAAATCGTGCATTCGCGTGCGCATCTTCCAGCAAGAGCTTTCCGTAGTGTGAGTCTGAGACAGGGTGGTGGATTTCATCGTACCGCTCTTGGCTGCCCATGTCTGGCCGCGTTCCCCGTCAAAGGGCAAATGAAGTTACTGTATGCGGCGGCATGAGCATGAATAACCGAATTGTTGAATGCGCCTCCAGAGCTGGGCGAGACTTCTCGGAGTTCATGAAAGGCGAGAAGAACATGGTGGAGGCGCTACGGTTTGCTGAAGAATTCACAGAGCAGTTACGCATTTACGGCTGCGTTAATCACCACTTTATCAAGTTCATGATGCTGAAGGCGATAATGAAGGTGTTCGACGATGTACAGCGTGAGGAAAAGCGTGAAGATCGCCGACGCAAACGAGCGACAGAAAAATGAAGACTGAACACAACCTCGCTCTGGCGGGGTTTTTTTACGCCCGGAGAAAGGTAAATGACCGAACAAACATCACGCCTTGCTATTGTTCTGGATAGTTCCGGGGCAAAGAATAATGCCGATAATCTGGCGACGGCGCTGGCTAGAATCACCCAGGCTGGCGAGCAGGCGGAAAGGTCAACAGACAGCCTGAAGCATGAGTTCATTGATTACAACATAGTGCAAAAATCTGTTTCCAAAGAGACGCGGAACCATCGCCAAGAACTGAGTGAGCAACAGAAAGCTCTTGCAAAGCTAAGGGACCAGATTGACCCGGTTAGTGCGGCCTTGGATAAGCTGGATGACAGATATCAGGAACTCAAGAAATACCAGAAGGCTGGGATTCTGCCGGATGACGATTTCGATTATCTGGCATCTAAGCTCCGCGAGACAGAAAAAGCAATCAATGGTGAGGCGCTGGCTGAAAGAGCTGCTGCAAAAGCCAGAGATAAGCAAAGCGCGTCACTTCAGCGTCTTTCCGCTCAGCTTGACCCGATAGGTACGGCATTTAAAAGGCTGGCAGACCAGCAGAAGCAACTCGACAGCGCGAAGGCTTCTGGTATGTTGTCGCCGGAAAGATACGATGTGCTTTCTTCCAGCCTTGCGACTACCCGTAAGCAACTGGAAATCACCCAGGATGCAATGAAGAAGACCGGGGTCACGTCCCGCGCGATGGCGTACCAGATGCGCATGATCCCAGCGCAAATGACCGATATTGTCGTGAGCCTCGCTTCCGGTCAGGCTCCGATGACGGTCTTATTGCAGCAGGGCGGTCAGCTTAAAGATATGTTCGGCGGTATCGGGCCAGCGATTAAAGGAGTTGGCGGATATGTGGCGGGGCTGATTAACCCGTTTACTCTGGCGGCTGCGGCGGTCGGTGTTCTTGGTCTGGCCTATTACAAAGGCTCTAAGGATCAGGATGCGTATAATAAATCCATTATTCTTACAGGTGGCTATGCTGGTAAAACTGCCGGTGAGTTGCAGATAATGGCGAAGTCGCTTTCGACATTTTCAATATCCCAGAGTCAATTTGCTGAAAGTATTGCAAAGGTCGTTGGTACAGGCAGCTTTTCAGGCTCCAGCATTATGATGATAGCCGATACTGCTGAAAAAATGCGGGACTCGGTAGGAGTGTCAGTCGATGACACAATAAAACAGTTCCAGCGCATTCAAGACGACCCAGTAAATGCTGTAAAAGAGCTTGATAAATCGATCCACTTCCTCACCGCTACGCAGTTAGAGCAGATCACCACTCTTGCCGAGCAGGGCAGAAGCCAGGAAGCGGCGAGAATAGCCATGGAAAGCTATTCATCTGCAATGCGAACCCGCTCAGAAGAAATTAAGGCTAGCTTAGGCTCACTGGAAACAGCCTGGAACTGGCTTGGTGACGCAGCAAAAAGCGCATGGGACAAAATGCTGGATATCGGTCGCGTGAAGACGACCAAGCAGCAAATAGATGAAATTGAGCGAAAACTTGTTGAGTTCCAGACGAATCCTGTAAGTAAGGGGCTGTATTTTAATGAGACCGGACTTACCGCTGATGACCTGAGAAATGAACTGAAGAAGCTGAAAGAAATTGATTTTCGCGAAAGCCTGGACAACGCCAGAGAGCAGGCAGATAAAAACGAAGAGGAAAGGAAAAAGCGCGAATTTAATGCGACAAAGAAACTCAACCAGCAATATGAAAACGAGGAAGAGCGTCACCAGCGCACACTGAATGAAATCAGAAATTCAGGGGCAAGTCAGGCGGCAATTGATCAGGCTATCCAGCGTGAAAATGCTCGTTATGAGAAGTCGCTACAGAAGGGAAATCGCGGCAGAAAAGGCAAATCTTACTCCGAAGACGCAGCAACCCGGCTACTCGACCAGATAAACCAGCAAACAGCCGCGATGCAGTCTCAACTGAACGCCGGCGACAAGCTGAACAGCGCTACACAGGCGCGAGTAAAGTTTGAACAACAGATTGCTGACCTCAAGTCTAAAACGCAACTCACCGCCGATCAGAAGTCAATTCTGGCGCGTTCTGAGGAAATCCTTCAGGCGTACAAAAATCAGGAAGCGTTGCAAAATTCGGTTAAGACGCTGGATGACTACCGGAAGATGCAGGAGCAGGTTCTAACAAAGGATGAGCAGACAAATAACCTTCTTAGAGACCGCCTCGAGCTTCTGGAAAAGGCAAAAGCGACCGGGCAATTGATGCTGGGAGAGTATGAACAAACCCGTTCAAATATTCTCGGTAGTACAACTGCACAGCTACCAAGTTCGGTAAAGAAAGTGACTGGCAGTCTTTCGCCTGTGGGGGGCGAGCTATCTGGTTCGTGGGGAGGCATTCAGCAACAATTGCAGGAAATACAGCGAGCGCAAATGGATTTAGATATGTGGCAAGCTGATCAGCTCGCTGCATATCAGCAAATGGATCTGACCACGAAAGAATATGAGCAAAAGATGTATGAGACGCGGAGATTGTATGCCGATCAGACGGCGGCGTTGAGCAATCAGAACTTCCAGATTCAGACCGCAGCCACTCAGTCTATGTTTGATAGTGTGGTTTCAATAGCGCAAACAGGATTTGGTAAGCAGTCAGGGATTTATAAGGCTGCATTTGCTGCAAGCAAGGCATTTGCGATTGCTCAGTCCCTGATTTCTATCCAGCAGGGTATTGCTATGGCAGCAGCCAATCCATTTCCTTACAACATTGCGGCAATGGCGTCTGTTGCAGCAGCTACAGCTAGTATTGTTTCCAATATATCGACAATTTCTGGCGTTGGCTTCGCAACTGGCGGCTATACCGGCCCCGGAGGTAAATACGACCCGGCAGGCATTGTTCACAAGGGCGAGTATGTTTTCGATAAAGCATCAACGAACCGGATCGGGGTGACTCAGCTTGATGCGCTTCGGAATGGTAAACCGCTTGATGCAACGCTCAGTAGGCCGGGATACGGAACGGGCGTTCAGAGTGTCAGCAACAACAACAGCAATACCACCATCATCAGCCCTACAGTCATAGTGCCTCCGATTACTATTAACGGCAACCCATCTGATTCTACCGTTATGCTTGTCCAGCAGGCAGCTGCGAAAGGGGCAAAGCAGGGATATCAGCAGGTGGCTCATGATCTTGCTAATGGGAGAGGTGACGTATTTAAGGCTCTCTCCGGCAAGTACAATGCGGGAAGGAAGATAGGTTGATTGCAGGCAAGGACGCCCCACATTGCCATGTACCCGGCCTGTGATAACATCAGGTTATGTTTACTGTTGGGGATAGGGATATGAAAAAATTATTGTTAGCGGCTTTTGTCGCTTCATTTTTGACTGGATGCGCTAATAATCAAGGGCAGGAAGCTATAACCGGAGTTGATCGTCATAGCGGAAGTAAGACGGTGTTAATGCAGCCACATGGAACTGATTGCAAAAGTATGCAGTGTATAGCAATTGGAGCTTTCTGGGCTGAAAGTGAGAAAGATACCGCCCTTCTCAATATTTCCCTGATGAACACTACTGATTTTGTTAGAAGTGCCTACTTCGAGATAGATGGCAAAAAGTATCAACTGCGTGATGGTGGCGATCTTACTCGTTATGAGCGTCCTTTAGCTAACTACTCAGCATATGCACAGTCCCGCAAGGATTACCTTGTGCCCTTAGACTTAATCAAGAAATTATCAACAGCTAAAAAGGCTTGGATTTTTGTTGAAACTGGTAGTGGCGTGATGTCGGATGCAATCATTGATTCACAAGGTGACAGCAAGGCGTTTTACGCCATGCAAAGATTTCTTAAGCAAATTCCATATTAAAGACGCATAGCCCACTCAGGTGGGCTTTTTAACAATTAGTGCCATTTACTTGATGCCCTCAAGATATCTCTAACTCACCATATCTACTCATACTTCATCGTATCTAATTGCGGGTAAGAGTCCATGACGCTATCCCGCTGCCGGTGATTGAAGAGCATTATTACACGGCAGCAGAGGCTGGACAGAAAATCGGCGTCAGCGCCAATAAAATCGGGCGCATAGCTAACGCGAACAACCTCAAAACTGAGCAGTAGGGCAAATTCTTTCTGGATAAGTCGGCTCACTCCACTAAGCAGGTTGAAGCATTCCGCAATAACACCAACGGCATTGAATCTCTTCGCCATCTGAACCATGGTGCTGATGTTGCCTGACGGATAACAAATTTAGGTCAAGAACCCGCTTAACGGTGGGTTTTTTATGCCCGGAGGAAAAGTGGCAGAAAAATACTACCCCCACGACTATCTCCCTATGCCGCTTCAGGATGGCTATGCATTTCAGCCAGTCAGTCCGTTAATGCGTACCGAAATGACAACCCGCCAGCGCCGGGCATTCATTTCCACGCCAACACAGGCAAATGTGCAGTGGCTTTTTGAAACGGACATTCAGGCCCAGCTATTTGAGGCCTGGTACCGCGAAACGATCACTGACGGTGCTGACTGGTTTTTTATGCGACTACAGACCCCGCTGGGCGTTGAGTTCTATAAATGCCGGTTCACCGATATCTATCAGGGGCCGACGCTGGTCGCCCCGATTTACTGGCAGTTCTCCGCGACGCTGGAGCTATGGACACGTCCTGTTCTTGGCGATGGCTGGGCTGAGTTCCCGGATTACATCATCAACAGCAGCATCATTGATATTGCGCTTAACAGGGAGTGGCCCGAAGCATGACCAGCCCGACTTTAAAACGACTGTACGCCTCTTCCGGTGAAGAGGTCATTATCAAAACCCTACAAATCAACATCGGTGATGATGCTCTGTATCTCTGTGATGGCTATGACGACATAACCGCGACAACGGAAACCGGCGAAGAAGTGACATTTATCGCAAGCACCATCGACGTTGCGTTACCTGCGCGAAACAGCGACGGTACACAGGATCTGCAGTTTGCAGTCTCTAACATTAATGGCGAGGCATCGACATCCGTGCGTAGCGCGCTGGAAAACTTGCGTGGCGCCACAGTAACTTACCGCCAGTTTACCTCTGACGATTTAACCGCTCCCGCCGAACGTCCTTATACCCTGACGGTTAAAAACGGGTACTGGACCGCGACGCAGGCGCAGATTATCGCAGGGTACATGAACGTGTTGGATACAGGCTGGCCCCGCTATCGCTACACACTCCCGTTCTATCCTGGCCTTCGTTACATGAGCTAAGGAGTTTCAATGTTCAATCAAGATAAATACCTTTCAGTCACATGGCTGAAGGGCGGACGCGCTTACCCTGAACTTGACTGTTTCGGCATCGTGAATGAAGTGCGTCGCGATCTGGGGCTTCATGAATGGCCTGATTTTGCCGGAGTGACTAAAGACGATGGTGGCCTTGACCGAGAAGCAAAAAGTTTCCCACTGACTCTTTCCCAATGCGAGCCATGCGCTGGTGCAGGGGTTTATTGCTATTCCGGTTCAACGGTGACGCATGTTGCAGTCGTGGTGGATATCAACGAGCAACTTTATGTTGTGGAATGCAACCCAAAGACCAACGTGACCATCCTTCCATTGCCGCGCTTTATGCGTCGGTTTGTTAAAGTGGAGTTCTGGCAGTGACTATCAGAATTTATCCATCCCGGTTACCCGGCGAGCCGCTGGAAATACATGAACATGGCGCACTGACTCTTCATCAGTGGTTGTCGAGCAACGTTGATAATTATCGTTCAGATATTAAACACCCGATTGCGGTTGAAGTTGATGGCGAAAATATTCCCGCAACGGAATGGTTCGATTATGTCATAGCCCCATCCAGTGAAGTACGTATCTATCCGATCCCTTACGGGCTGGAGGCCGGGACAATTGCGTGGATAGCTGTTGCTATTTCTGCCGCATCCGTTGCATATGCGCTATTTTTTGCACCAGGCGCGGTCGATCCGGGAGGATATTCATCAGGAACAGGCAATTCACTCGATGTAAACCCGGCTAAAGCCACCCAGGCTAACCTTGGGGAGCCGATTCGTGAGCTGTTCGGACGCCGCCGAATTTACCCCGATTACGTAGTACAGCCGGTAACCCGCTTCAGCCAGGATGATCCGACAGTGATGACCGTTGAAATGTTCGTCGCGCTGGGATTCGGACAATTTTCATTCGGCAAAGGGGATATGCGTGTTGGTGCCACGCCTGTTTCATCGCTGGGTGATAGTTTCGCGTACACCGTTTTTCAGCCCGGCCAGAATGTGGCTGGTGACCGCCGTAGCGAAAACTGGTTTAACTCCACTGAAGTTGGAGGCACCAGCTCTGGCGCCGGGCTGGATATGGCCCAGACGGCGCCGGACAAGGATGATGTTGTTGCGCAGTCACTGACGGTGTCTGGAAACACAATCACGTTTAACGGATTAAGCGCTGACGACGATACTGCAACAAACGAGCTGCCTGATTCGTGGATTGCTGGCGCAACGGTTGAGCTAATCGTACCCGATCAGTTTGTTGTAACCAACGATGGCGCATACAGCCGAATTACCAGTGACAATCTGGCGGAACTCGCCCCTTATGTCGGCATGCCGGTAACGCTCTGGTACAACAGCGTCGACTATAGCCTGTTTATCGCTTCGTATACGCCGCATGCAGACGCGACAGAGGAAGAAGAGGAAGTCACCGCCTCGGTAACGCTGGCTTATGAGAGTGACACCGGTACGCCTTTTACGGGTATTCCAGAGGGGGATATCAGGCTTTCCGTTTCTCACGCTGGATATCAGTACAAAATTTTCGACGTTGACGGCACAAGTGTGACTCTTCAGCGCTTGATTGACGGCGTTGTCAATAACACATGGCCGGGTTTCGTTGCGCGCACCGTGCTTGATTTTGACGCATCTGGCGTTAACCAGAATGATTCCTGGATGGGGCCGTTTCTGGCATGCCCGGATAATGAAACCATCGACATGTTTGAAGTGAATTTCTTCTTCCCGAATGGCATTTGCTGGTACGACAAAAAAGGGAGAAAACAAAACAGAACGGTTCGCTGGGAAGTTCAGTACCGCGTCTATGGCTCTGGTTCTGGATGGTTGAGCAAAACCGGCTCGTCTAATAAAAAAAATATAAATGGTCTTGGTTTTACTGAGCGCATCACGCTGAGTTCTCCTGGCCTTGTTGAAGTGCGATGTCGACGCACTAACGAGCAGGGACAGGATAACAGCCGCGATAATATGTACTGGCAATCGTTGCGTGGCCGCCTTCTGACCTCGCCGTCATCGTACGCTGGCGTAACGAA
>OGJM01000763.1_pt1 | contig 13002 bp, 12 predicted proteins | sample 1572281 | NCBI WGS metagenome assembly OGJM01 (sample SAMEA2582147, study PRJEB24529) | metagenome | reverse complement strand
GCGCATGTTGGTGTGGCCGACCTCGGAGTTGCCCATCTGGCCATCGGGCAGGCCGACAGCCATGCCGGAAGCATCAATGGTAGTCATGGGGTACTTTGCCATCAGAGCATCCAGATGGGGGGTCTTGGCAGCCACCACGGCGTTGCCAAAGGTCTCGTTCGGCACCCAGCCGAAGCCATCCATGATGCACAGAAGAACAGGTTTCTTTGCCATAAAATTGAATCTCCTTTGAATTTATCACGCATTGCGGGCAAGGCTAAGCGCCCTGCCTGCGGGAGTGCAGCCTGCGGGGTGCATAACACCCGAGCGGCTGCTGTAAAAACAGATCAGCGCCCGGCTCAGCGCTGAAAAAACGGCGCAGCCGGGCGCTGAAACAGCTAATTAGGGAAAAAGGCAGTTGCTCAGCCCTTGGTGGCTGCATTGACGATGACAGCAAAGTCGGGAGCCTTCAGGGATGCGCCGCCGATCAGGCCACCGTCCACGTCCTTCTTGCTCAGCAGCTCCTCGCAGTTCTTGGCGTTCATGCTGCCGCCGTACTGCACGGTGGTAGCCTCGGCCACAGCCTCGCCGTACAGCTCGCCCACCACCTTGCGGATCTGAGCGCAGACTTCCTCAGCCTGGTCGGCAGTAGCGGTCTTGCCGGTGCCGATGGCCCAGACAGGCTCGTAGGCGATGACAACATTTGCCATCTGCTCGGCGGTCACGTCACGCAGAGCGATCTTGGTCTGCATACGAACCAGCTCCTCGGTAACGCCCTCTTCGCGCTGCTGCAGGCTCTCGCCCACGCACAGGATGACCTTCAGGCCGGCATTCAGAGCAGCCAGCGTGCGCTTGTTGACGGTCTGGTCGGTCTCTGCAAAGTACTGGCGGCGCTCAGAGTGGCCGACGATGACGTACTCCACGCCCAGATCCACCAGCATATCGGCGCTGATCTCGCCGGTGAAAGCACCGGACTTCTCAAAGTGGACGTTCTCGGCACCGACGTGGATGTTGGTGCCCTTGGTCTTAGCCACAGCGGTGACCAGATCGGTAAACGGGGTGCAGATGACCACCTCGCAGGTAGCGTCCTTCACAGCGGGGATCAGCTCGTCCACCAGAACAGCAGCCTCGGAGGCGGTCTTGTTCATCTTCCAGTTGCCAGCGATAATAGCCTTGCGCTTTGCCTTATCCATTGTTATTTTCTCCTTACCTTCGTAACTATTCACAAATTGCCTGCACAAAAAGAAAAGATGCGGCGGCGTAAATGCCGCCGCACCCATTGTGATGCCGGAAAAATTATGCGTTCTGGATGACTGCGATGCCGGGCAACTCCTTGCCCTCCAGATACTCCAGAGAAGCGCCGCCGCCGGTGGAGATGTGGGTCATCTTGTCGCCCAGACCCATCTGCTGCACAGCTGCTGCGCTGTCGCCGCCGCCGATGACGGTGGTAGCATCGCTCTCAGCCATAGCCTTGGCAACAGCCAGAGTACCGGCTGCCAGAGTGGGGTTCTCGAACACGCCCATAGGGCCGTTCCAGACAACGGTCTTGGAAGCCTTGACAGCGTCAGCAAACAGCTTCATGGTCTCGGGGCCGATGTCGCAGCCCTCCATGTCAGCGGGGATAGCGCTGATGGGAACGATGGTCACATCCACGGGAGCGTCGATGGGATCGGGGAAGTCCTTGATGCAGGCTGCATCCACGGGCAGCAGCAGCTTGACGCCCTTCTCCTTGGCCTTAGCCATCATTTCCTTGCAGTAGTCCAGCTTGGTGTCGTCGCACAGGCTCTTGCCCACTTCGTAGCCCTGAGCCTTGGCAAAGGTGTAAGCCATGCCGCCGCCGATGATCAGGGTATCGACCTTCTCCAGCAGGTTGGAGATGACGTTCAGCTTATCAGCGACCTTAGCACCGCCCAGAATAGCGGTGAAGGGACGGACGGGGTCGTTGACGGCGTTGCCCAGATACTTGATCTCCTTCTCCATCAGGTAGCCGACAGCGGTATCCTTGATGTAGTCGGTGACACCTGCGGTGGAGCAGTGTGCACGGTGGCAGCTGCCGAAGGCATCGTCCACATAAGCATCAGCCAGAGAAGCCAGCTCCTCGCTGAACTCGGGCATGTTCTTAGTCTCTTCCTTGCGGAAACGGGTGTTCTGCAGCAGAACGACGTCGCCGTTGTTCATGGCAGCCACAGCAGCCTTTGCGTTCTCGCCCACAACGTTGTCGTCGTCGGCAAACACAACGGTCTTGCCCAGCTTTGCGCTCAGAGCCACAGCAACGGGAGCCAGGCTGAACTTAGCCTCGGGGCCGTTCTTGGGCTTGCCCAGGTGGCTGCACAGGATGACCTTAGCGCCATCGTTGACCAGCTTCTGGATGGTGGGCAGTGCTGCGTTGATGCGGTTCTCGTTGGTGATGACACCGTCCTTCATCGGGACGTTGAAATCGCAACGGACAAGCACCTTCTTGCCGCAGTAGTTCTGATCGTCGATCGTCTTCTTACCTAAACCCATGGTAAAAACTCCTCTCAAGTTATAATTCTGAACCAGAGTCTCGCTCACAATCGGGGCGTTGCCCCGTACAGCTACTATTATAAACAAAAACTGCGTGCATTGCAAGGATATGAGATAGATAATTGTTTAACAAACATTTGCCATTGTTGCACGGAAATGTGTCTATTTTGCCCGAAGTGCGGTTTTTTCTGCCCGCAGACGCCGGAAATGCTGGTTTCCTTCATGACAAAAGGGGTCGAAAAACGCCCACAGGCGTTTCTCGACCCCAAATAAAAATAATTTTTCCGCTGTTGATGCGTTATGCAAAATATTCCTGTGCGCGGCGGGCGGCATCGTTGATGCAATCCCGCAACTGGTCCAGCGTATCAAACTTTTTGCTGGGGCTCAGGTAAGCGTGGAACTCCACCACCGGGTCGGTGCCGTACAGGTCACCGGAAAAGCCCGGGATAAAGGTCTCACAGGTCACCTTGGTGGCGTCATCGTTCACGGTAGGGCGGCTGCCCAGACCGGTGGCCGAGGGATACCACACCCCGTTGATGCAGGTGCGGGTGATATAAATGCCGCTGCGGGGCATCTGGAAGCCCTGCGGGTACAGCTGGTTGATGGTGGGCACACCGAGGGTGTGCCCCAGCCCTGCCCCGTGCTGCACCGCAAATCGGATGGCATAGGGCATGCCCAGCATGGCGTTGGCGGCCGGGATGTCCCCGCCCTCCAGCGCGGTGCGGATGCGGGTGGAGGACACCGGCTTTTCCTCAAACTGAGCCATGGGCACCACCACTACCTCTACCCCAAGAGGGGCACAGAGGGTGCGCAGCAGCTCCGGCGTACCGGCAGCCTTTGCACCAAAGGTGAAGTTCTCGCCACAGAACAGCGCCCGGGCGTGGCAGTTTTCCACGATGCCGCGCACAAACTCCTCCGGGCTCAGCGCCTTGATTGCCTCAAAGTCCGGGGTGAGGTAATACTCCACCCCAAGGCTGTGGATCAGGGCGTGCTTGTCCTCGGTGGAGAGCAGGCGCTTGCCCTTCATTTTATTTTCCACCGGCAGGCGGAAGGTGAACACCGCCGGAGCTGCATCATGGGTCTTTGCCCATTGTACCGCCCCTTCGATCACCGCCCGGTGGCCGATATGGATGCCGTCAAAGTAGCCCATGGCCACGGCGGTGCCTTTTTCAGGCCGTGCCAGCGGCAGCGGGGCAAACTGAGAAATGATCTGCATGGGTCTTGTTTCCTTTATTGCTCAATTACGTTCCACGAACAGTTTTTCCACCCGGAGCACCCCGCCGGTAATGTTAGCAAGGCCAAGGAACTGCCCGGCGGCATTGCGCACCCGGTAGCGTCCGTCTGCTGCGGGGTAGCGGCTGGTGGGACAGCCGTTGTACAGGTGCTGCTCCACCCATGGCTCCACCACCAGCAGCGGCAGTGGGGTGAACACGCTTTCCACCGGCAGCATCAGTGCTTCCAGCGCAGCGCTCCCCTGCTCCTTTGCTGCAAGGATCTCTTCCAGCGTGTGGGCATCTGCTTCGGTGTACAGACCGGCAGCAGTGCGGCGCAGAGCGCTCATGGTGCCCTTCTGCCCCATGGCGGTGGCGATATCCTCCAGCATGGTGCGGATATAGGTGCCCTTGGAGCAGCGCACCGTCAGCACATACTCGTTTTCTGCCGGACTACCGCCGTACTCGATGCCGTAAATTTCAATGGGGCGCGCCTTGCGCTCCACGGTCACGCCCTCACGCGCCAGCTTATACAGCGGCTGACCGTTGATCTTGACCGCCGAGTACATGGGCGGCACCTGCATCTGCGGGCCGACAAACTGCGGCAGCACAGCCAGCAGCTCCTTTTCCCCGGCGGTGACGGGTGCAGTTTCCAGCACCGTGCCGGTGCTATCGCCGGTATCGGTGCGTGCGCCCAGGCGCAGGGTGGCGCGGTAGGTCTTGTCGTGGTTCAGCTGCAGATCCACCGCCTTGCTGGCACCGCCGCAGAACACCGGCAGAACGCCGGTGGCCATGGGATCCAACGTACCGCTGTGCCCCAGCTTGCGTGTACCCAGCACACCGCGCAGCTTTGCCACCACGTCAAAGCTGGTCCAGTCCATGGGTTTGTCTACGATCAGGATGCCCTGCATTATGCTTCCTCCTGCGGTGCGTCCAGCTCGGCTTCCACCTCTGCAAGGATCGCATTTTTGGCGTTTTCAAGGTCGCCCAGCAGCTCACAGCCTGCTGCGCGGGTGTGTCCGCCGCCGCCCAGCCGCCGGGCGATGGCACAGGCGTCCACACTCTTTGCGGTGCGCACGCTGATGCGGTAGCTGCCGCCGGGCTGCTGGCGCAGGGTCAGACCCACCTTGACTCCCTCGATGCTGATGGGCAGACTGGTCAGTTCCTCCAGATCTGCGGGGTCTACCCCGCTCTGCCGTATCTCGTCCCTCGTCAGGTAGATCAGGGCACAGCGGCCGTCCAGATAGTACTCCAGATGGTTGCGGGCGATGCGCTCGGCCTCCATGCGGGCACGGGGCTTTGTGTCGAAAAGCAGGGTGTTCAACTCCTCCACATGACAGCCGGCTTCAATAAGCTTTGCAGCCACCTTGTGGGTGTTGGCGGTGGTGGAGGAGAACTTGAAGCAGCCGGTGTCGGTGGCAATGCCGGTGTACAGGCAGTCGGCAATGTGGGGGGTGATAGTCACCCCCATCTCCACGATGACCTGATACAGCAGCTCCGCTGCCGCAGCGGCACCGGCATCCAGAAGGGTAAAATCGGCATAGCCGTTGTTGCCTGCGTGGTGGTCGATGCACAGGTCCACATGGCGTGCAAACTGCGGCACGCCGTTATTTTCGCCAAACAGCTGCAAACCGGCCACATCCACCGCGATCACGGTGTGGGGCTCGAACTCGCCCTTGAACAGCCGTGGGTTCGTAAAGGCGTAGCGGGACGGAATGGCATCGGAGCAGAGCACCGCCGTTGTTTTTTCCAGCGCTTTGAGCGCATAGTACAGGGCGCTGCCGCAGCCGATGGTGTCACCGTCCGGGTTTTTGTGGCACAGAATCAAAATGTTGTCCGCAGCCAGCAGGCGCTGCGCCATCTGCTGCACATCCAGTTGTTCTGTCATCCAATGATCCATCCTTTCCGCAAAGGCAGTCAGTCCTTGGTCTGTTCGGTATCAGCAGGCTGTGCTTCCTCCTCGCCGTTCACGTTCAGGCTGCGCAGCAGCTCGTTGATGTGGGCGGCGTAGGCGGCACCGTCATCCTCCACAAAGATGAAGCGGGGTGCCTTGCGGATGTGCATTTTTTTGCTGACCTCGGTGCGCACATGGCCTGCGGCACGGTTCAGCGCTTCGATTGCGGGCTTGGGGCCGTCTGCGCGGCCCATCACGCTTACATACACTTTTGCCACATCCAGATCCGGCGTGACGTCCAGACGGGTGACGGTCAGCAGACCGCCCTCCAGCCGCGGGTCCTTCAGCCGGCCGATGATGGCAATGACCTCGCGCTTCATATCCTGCGCAAGACGGCCCATATTTTTCTGAGACATAGTTTTCTCCAAATTCTGTCCGGCAGCCTCCCAAAGCCTTGCCCCGGCCGGGGCAAGGCGGCATTTGTCTGCCAAAACGACGGATGAGGGCGCACGCTCCACACCTGCGAAAGATACGCCCTCATCAGTCTCACTTCGTTCGACAGCTTCCCCCGGACGGGGGAAGCCTTTTCTGCCGGGAAGCTGTTATATATTCGGTTTTTGCTTAGTCGCGGTACTCTTCCATTTTGAAGGCCTCGTACACGTCGCCTTCCTTGACGTCCGCAAACTTCTCCAGAGTCACGCCGCACTCGTAGCCCTCGGCCACTTCCTTAGCGTCGTCCTTGAAGCGCTTCAGGGATGCGATCTCGTCCTCGGCGATGACGATGCCGTCACGCACCACACGCACCTTGCTGTCGCGGGTGATCTTGCCGCTGGTCACGCGGCAGCCTGCAACGGTGCCCACATTGGAGATCTTGTACACCTGACGTACCTGCAGTTCGCCCAGAGAGACCTCGCGGAACTTGGGTGCCAGCATACCCTTCATAGCGTCGGTGACATCGTTGATGGCGTCGTAAATGACGCGGTACATACGCATTTCCACCTTGGTGGCAGCGGCTTCTTCCTTGGCCACGTTGTCCGGGCGGACGTTGAAGCCGATGATGATGGCGTTGGAGGCATCGGCCAGATCCACGTCGGACTTGCTGATGGCGCCGACACCGGCGTGGGTGACGCGCACGCGCACCTCATCGTTGGAGATTTTCTCCAGACTCTGCTTCACAGCCTCGGCAGAGCCCTGCACATCGGCCTTGACCACGATGGCCAGCTCCTTCATGTCGTTCTGTGCCATCTGGCTGAACAGGTTATCCAGCGTGACCTTCTGGAAGGAGGAGAACTGCTTCTCCTTGGCGGCAGCAATGCGCTGCTCGGCCAGTTCACGGGCCAGACGCTCGTCCTCAACAGCCTCGAACAGGTCGCCTGCTTCCGGCACTGCGGTCAGGCCGGTGATCTCCACAGGGGTGGAGGGGCCGGCATCGCTCAGCAACTGGCCCTTGTCGCTGCGCATGGTACGCACGCGGCCCACAGCGGTACCGGCAATGATGACGTCGCCGGAGTGCAGGGTGCCGTTCTGCACCAGAATGGTGGCAATGGGGCCCTGGCCCTTGTCCAGACGGGCCTCGACGACCGCACCCTTGGCGCGGCGGTTGGGGTTTGCCTTCAGCTCCATGACCTCAGCTTCCAGAGCAATGCGCTCCAGCAGGTCGTTGATGCCCATGCCGGTCAGGGCAGACACCGGGATGCAGGCCACATCGCCGCCCCAGTCCTCGGTGATGATGCCGTACTTGGTCAGGCCTTCCATCACGCGCTCGGGGTTTGCGGTGGGCTTATCCATCTTGTTCATTGCCACGATGAGCTTGACATTTGCAGCCTTGGCGTGGTTGATGGACTCGATGGTCTGGGGCATGATGCCGTCATCGGCAGCAACCACCAGAACTGCAATATCGGTCATGTTGGCACCGCGGGCACGCATGGAGGTGAAAGCCTCGTGACCCGGAGTGTCGAGGAAGGTGATCTTGCTGCCGTTGATGCGCACCTGATATGCACCGATAGCCTGCGTGATGCCGCCGGCCTCGCCTGCGGTGACGTTGGTCTTACGGATCGCATCCAGAATACTGGTCTTGCCGTGGTCAACGTGACCCATGACACAAACCACCGGAGGACGCTCCACCAGATCCTCCTGTGCATCCTCTTCCTGCGTGAACAGGCGTTCCTCGATGGTGACGTGCACCTCGTGCTCGACCTTTGCGTGGAACTCCTCAGCCAGCAGAGCTGCGGTATCGAAATCGATCACGTCGTTGATGGCGTGCATCTCGCCCATCTGCATGAACTTGGCAATGACCTTACCGGCCTGCTGCTTCAGGCGGGCAGCCAACTCGCCCACGGTGATCTCGTCAGGGATCATCACCTTCAGCTGGGCGTTGCGTGCCTTCTCCAGCTGGATGCGCTGCAGGCGCTCGAACTCAGTCTCGCGCTTGCCCTTCTGGAACTGCTGGCGCTGGCGCTGGCCGCGCTGGGTGAACTTCTGCTTGTTGCCCTGCGGAGTGGGCTTGCGGCGGTTCTCGGTGTTCTTGGTAGAGGCCAGATCATCGTAACGGGCATCAAAGCGATCCACGTTCATATCCACCGTGCGGGTATCCACGGTGACCTGATTGTCCTCGCGGCGGACAGAGACGGACTGAGCGGAAGCTGCAGTAGCCTTTGCGCCGGTCTCACGTGCCAGTTCGCTGAAGGAAACAGTCTTTTCCTCGCGCTTCTTATGCTGCTCGGGCTTCTTGTCGCCGTGCTTGCCGTTATTGTTATTATTATTGTTTGCCTTGGGCTGCTCGGCCTTTGCGGCGGGCTGCTGGGGCTTTTTGTCAGCCTTGGGAGCCTCGGGCTTCTTTTCGGCCTTGGGCTCCGCCTTCTTCTCGGCGGGCTTCGGCTCAGCCTTGGGAGCCTTGGCGCTGTTCAAAAACTCGTCCAGATTTGCCACGCTGTTGTCCTTGCTGAACTTTTCCAGCAGGTAGTTCAGCTCGTTCTCCTCCAGATTGGAGCTGTTCTTCTTGCCGGTGCTGCCCATAGCGGCCAGTTCGTCCAGCACCTTCTTTGCAGAAAGGTTCAGATCCTTTGCAAAGTCACTCACTTTATATTTTACGATCATTCGCTCATATCCTCCTCATTTTTGATTGCTCCGCAGTCCGACAGGCGGTCGAAGCAGAGCTTTGCGAGGTTGCGGTCGGTCACCGCGTAAACAGCCACGGGCTTGTGGCTGATATCGGCCAGCTTATCCTGTGTCAGCGGCATGGTGAACACGTCCACCAAGTCCCCCACGGCGTAGTTCAAACGCTGCAAAGTCTTAGGGCTGATGTCCGATGCGGTCATCACCAGCCATGCCTTGCTTTTGACGCAGGCTTCCTCCACGGCATCAAAGCCCATGGTCAGCGCACCGGCCTTGCGGCACAGGCTCACGGCCTGATACAGCGCCTCCTCCGGGGGCAGCTTGGGTTTTGCGGGGGCGTTATTCTTTTTTGCCATCGGCTGCTGCCTCCTTTGCGGCTGCGGCCAGCTGTACAGCCAGCGCGTCGTATACCTCGGCGGGGACCGGCTGCTCAAAGCAGCGCTCCAGCGCCTTTTTCTTTTTTGCCTTGGTCAGGCAGTCCGGGTCCGGGCAGAGATATGCGCCGCGTCCCGGCTTTTTGCCTACCAGATCAATGCTGATCTCCCCGCTGGGTGCGCGCACCACGCGCACCAATTCCTTTTTGGGGCGGCTGGTCATGCAGCCGATGCACTGGCGGGCAGGGATTTTTTTTTGTGCCATCCGGTTTCCCTCCTTCGGCAGATGGTGCCGGGCTTATTCAGCGTCTGCTGCGTCCTTCTTGGGCTCCTCGTCCTCGCCGTAGTAGCCGCTCTCGGGACGGATATCAATGTTGTAGCCGGTCAGGCGGGCGCACAGGCGGGCGTTCTGACCCTTGTTGCCAATGGCAAGGCTCAGCTGCTGGTCGGGCACGGTGACGCGGCAGGAGCGGGTCTCGCCGGGCAGCAGCTCCACCTTGACCACCTTGGCGGGGCTCAGAGCTGCGGAGATGAACTCCGAGATATCCTCGCTCCACTTGACGATATCGATCTTCTCGCCGCCCAGCTTTTCCACAACAGCGGCCACGCGGGCGCCGTGTTCGCCGATGCAGGCAGAGACAGGGTTCACGTTGGGGTCCTTGGACCAGACAGCCATCTTGGTGCGGGCACCGGCCTCGCGGCTGATGGCCTTTACCTCCACAGTGCCGTCAAAGATCTCGGGCACTTCCAGCTCAAACAGGCGCTTGACAAGGCCGGGATGGGTGCGGCTGATCATCCCGCGGGGGCCGCGCTCGGTGCTGACCACGTCCACGATGTAGACCTGCAGGGTCTCGCCCTCGGTGTACACCTCGCCGGGCACCTGCTCGTTGCGGGGCAGAACAGCCTCGCCGCCCTTGCCCAGATCCAGCGCAACGATGCCCTTCTCGGTATCCACGCGGGTAACGGTGGCCTGCACAATGTCATGTGCGCGGGACTGGATCTCGCTGAGCTGCTGGTTGCGCTCGGCCTCGCGGATGCCCTGACGGATGACGTGCTTTGCGGTCTGGGCAGCAATACGGCCAAAATCGCGGGTCTTGAGCGGGGTGATGATGCGGTCGCCCACCTCGTAGCTGCTGCGGATCTTGCGTGCCTCGGTCACGCCGATCTCGGCGTGCTCGTCGTACCAGTCCTCGTCTGCCACGATATCCTGGATCAGCGCCACATCAAAGCGGCCGGTGTCGGGGTCGATGTCCACCCGGATGTGATCCTCCTCGACCTCGTAGTTCTTCTTGACGGCAATGATGATAGCCGCCTTGATCTTTTCGATCAGGTACTCTGCGGTGATGCCGCGCTCATGCTCCAGCATGGAGAGCGCTTCAAAAAAGTCCTTATTCGCTGCTGTCATTTTTCGGGTTCCTCCTATATATTTTGTTCTCTTTTCTCCATCAGAGACGGTTCTTCTCAGTTGAACAGATCCTCGTCGTCGCACAGCTGCACGCCGGAGGCTGCATTCACCTCAAAGGTCACGGGGCCGTTCTCGCTTTCCAGCGTCACGGTGCTGCCCTCGCGACCGGTCAGGATGCCGGACAGCTCCCGCACGCCGTCAGCGTTGGGGCGGATGAGCTTTGCCCGCACCTTCTGGCCCTTCAGTGCCTCGTAGTGCTCCGGGCGGGTCAGCTTGCGGCCAAGGCCGGGGCTGCCCACCTCCAGATAATAGCTCTGGTCGATGGGGTCTGCCTCATCCAGAATGGGGTCCAGTGCGTGGGACACCTCTGCACAGGTGTCAGTATCCATGGTGCCGTCCCGGTCGATGAGGATGCGAAGATACCAGTCCGGCCCTTCCTTCTCAAAAACCACATCCCACAGGCGCAGACCCATGCCTTCCACCGTGGGACGGACAAGCGCTTCCACTCTCTGCGCGGTGTTGCCGCCAGACTGCTTCGCCATAAAAAACCTCCAAACAAACAAGAAACGCGGACCTTGCGGCCCACGTTTCAGGTTAAACTATATCGTACTACTAGAATATAGCATACTCTTGCGATTTATGCAAGCATTTTCGCAATTTTTTTGCAGTTGCGCGCCCTTTGGGGCTTTTTTACAGCACCCAGACGCCGTTTTCAAACAGCGGCACGGTGCGGCCATCGCGGCATTTGCCGGTGATGCGGCTGTCCTCTGCACCGATCATCACGTCCTCGTGCAGGGAGGAGTGGTTCATGCCGCGTGCGTCCAGCTGCTCCCGGGTCAGGCCGGTGCCGCCCGCGGTGGTGCCGGGGTAGCTGTCGCCAAAGGCGATGTGGCAGGCAGCGTTCTCGTCAAACAGGGTGTTGTAGAACAGCTTGCCGCTGCGGTTGATGGGGCTGGAGGCGGGCACCAGTGCCACCTCACCGATGTGGCGTGCGCCCTCGTCGGTGTCCAGCAGCTGGCCCAGCAGATCTGCGCCCTCGTCGGCGCCGTGCTCCACCACCTTGCCATCCTTGAAGGTAACGTGGAAATTCTTGATGAGCTGACCGTTAAAGACGTAAGGCTTTGTGCCGTAAACGATGCCGTCCACCTTATCCTTATGGGGCGCGGTGAACACCTCCTCGGTGGGGATGTTGGGCAGGAAGGGCACGCCCTTCTCGTTTTTGCTGCCGGCGCTTTCCCACACCGCCTGCTCGGCCAGACCCACGGTCAGGTCGGTGCCGTTGGCGCTTTCAAAATGCACACTTTCCAGATCAAGGGCGTTCATCTTTGCGCCCAGCTCGTTCAAGCGGTCCAGATGCTTCTGCCACTCCCCTACCGGGTCGCCGCCGGTCACGCGGCAGGTGTCGAAGATCAGCTTCCACTGTGCCTCAATGGCGGCGGCAGTGTCCAGCTCCGGGAACATCTTTTTTGCCCAGGGGGCGCTGGGCATGGCTGCGATGGACCACTGGACGCGATCGTTCATGGTATACTCCCGCCACGGAGCCGTGAACTTGCGCTGCGCAGCGTTCACCCGGCTGATCTTGGCACCGTCCAGCCCGGCAAACAGTTCCGGGTCGTCCGCGATGAGGTGCAGTATGCACACACCGCCCTCGCTCTCGGCGTAGTCCAGATAGCGGCGCAGCTGCCAGCCCTTGTGATCGGTCAGAGCGTCCTCGCTGCCCAGCTCCATGCGGATGCGGGTAACGGCGTCATCCTGCCAGTTCACCTGCACGTCCCGCGCACCGGCCTCGTAGGCACTGCGCACGCACAGCCGTGCCAGCGGGGCACCCTCCAGCGGGCAGTTGATGATCAAAGTCTGCCCCGGCTGCGGGTTCACACCCACCCGGACGATAAAATCTGCATACTTTTGCAGCAGTTCGTTAAAGTTTTCCACGTTAGAACCTCCTGTGGTGCATAGCCACCGTTGTTTTTTCTCAGTATACCGCGTTCCGGCGTTTCTGTCCACTATGGGCAGCGCTGCTGCTCACCCTTCTGATTTAAAAAAGGCGCGGGTCAGCTGCACCACCGTACCGGAAAGCAGCAGCAATGCAATGAGGTTGGGGATGCTCATCAGGCCGTTGAAGGTGTCGGCGATGCTCCACAGCAGACCAAGATCCATGGTAGCGCCCAGAATGGCTACCAGAGCATACACCACAAAGAAGGGGCGCGCCACCTTGTTGCTCTTGCACAGGAACACCAGAAAGCGGGAGCCGTACAGACCCCAGCCGATGATGGTGGAAAAGGCAAAGCAGCACAGCGCCACGGCAGTAAAGATAGACGCCCAGCCGCCGTAGGTGGTGGTAAAGCCGGAGATGGTCAGCTCAGCACCCGCCGCTGCGCCGTAGCTGACCGGGGTGCCGCTGCACAGGATGACCAGCGCGGTCAGGGTGCAGATGACGATGGTATCGGCAAACACCTCAAAAATACCGAACATGCCCTGCTTGACCGGCTTTTTGGTGTCGGCGCAGGCCTGGGCGATAGA
>OGJM01000760.1_pt1 | contig 13032 bp, 10 predicted proteins | sample 1572281 | NCBI WGS metagenome assembly OGJM01 (sample SAMEA2582147, study PRJEB24529) | metagenome | reverse complement strand
CGCACCCTGGATTTCTCCCCGGTCGCGCAGAGCAACACCTCGCCGGACAAATATTCTCGGGCCTGACCCGGTTCGACAGTGTTACGCAACGCCCCTGCGGAGATTTAGCCCACCACTGGAATATCTCCGCCGACGGCCAGCGCTGGGATGTCTATATTCGTTCCACCCTGTACTGGCATAACGGCGATGCGGTCAGCAGCACACAGCTACATCAACAGTTGCTGAAGCTGTTAGAGCTACCCGCGTTAAATAAACTGTTTATCAGCGTAAAGCGCATTGAGGTGACGCATCCCCAGTGCCTAACCTTTATTTTGCATCGCCCCGACTTCTGGCTGGCGCATCGTCTGGCAAGCTACAGCAGTCACCTGGCACATCCCGAACTCCCGTTTGTTGGTACCGGTCCGTTTCGGTTGACGCTGTTTACCCCAGACCTGGTGCGCATCGAGAGTCACGATCACTACCACCTGAGTCATCCGCTACTAAAAGCCATTGAATACTGGATAACCCCGCAGCTTTTCTCCCAGGATTTGGGCACCAGCTGTCGCCATCCGGTTCAAATTGCAATTGGTAAACCCGAAGAGCTTCCCATGCTAAGCCAGGTAAGCAGCGGGATCAGCCTCGGTTTCTGCTATCTCACGCTCAGAAAAAGCGCGCGGCTGAATACGCAGCAGGCCCGTCGCCTGGTCAATATTATCCACCGCTCTTCCCTGCTACAAACGCTTGACGTGGATGAAAACCTGATCACGCCAAGCAATGCGCTGCTGCCGGGATGGACGATCCCCCAATGGGATGAACTGGACGACGTGCCGCTACCGGAAAAACTTACGCTGGCCTATCACCTGCCGGTAGAGTTGCACGCCATGGCTGAACAGCTTCGCCAGGCGCTGGCGCTACTCGGCTGTGAATTAACGCTTATTTTTCATAATGCTAAAAACTGGGATGGCGACCATCCTTTAGCCCAGGCCGACCTGATGATGGGCGACAGGCTGATTGGCGAAGCACCTGAATATACCCTCGAACAGTGGCTGCGCTGCGATCAACTCTGGTCACATGTATTGAGCTCGCCAGCATATACTCATCTGCAAACCACCCTGGATGCCCTGCAAATCCAGGCCGATGAGGATGATCGTCATGCGGCTTTACAACACGTTTTCGCCTCGCTGATGCATGACGCGACCCTGACACCGCTGTTCAATTATCACTATCGTATTAGCGCTCCGCCGGGCGTGAACGGCGTACGCCTGAACCCTCGCGGCTGGTTTGAATTTACCGAAGCCTGGCTACCGCCTCCGTCGGCGTGAAGAAGCTGGTCGGCGACACGCCCAGGCGCTACCATAAGGGTTTCGTTATTTGTCAGGAAAAACCATGAAACGTGCCGTTGTTGTATTCAGTGGGGGTCAGGACTCCACAACCTGTCTGGCGCAAGCGCTGCATCAGTATGATGAAGTGCACTGCGTGACCTTTGATTATGGTCAGCGCCATCGCGCTGAGATTGATGTCGCACGTGACCTGGCCTTAAAACTTGGCGCGCGTGCGCACAAGGTACTTGATGTAACGCTGCTCAGCGAACTGGCCGTCAGTAGCCTGACCCGCGATAACATTCCGGTACCCGATTACGAACCGGATGCGAACGGCATTCCCAATACCTTTGTGCCAGGACGCAATATTCTGTTTTTAACGTTGGCGGCGATTTACGCGTATCAGGTGCAGGCGGAGGCGGTCATTACCGGCGTTTGTGAAACGGATTTCTCTGGATATCCGGACTGCCGCGATGAGTTCGTCAAAGCCCTGAACCATGCCGTAAGCCTGGGAATGGCGAAAGATATCCGCTTTGAAACCCCGCTGATGTGGATCGATAAAGCCGAAACCTGGGCACTGGCCGATTACTGGGGCAAGCTGGACCTGGTACGCGAAGAAACGCTGACCTGTTATAACGGCATCAAAGGTGACGGTTGCGGTCACTGCGCGGCCTGTAATCTGCGCGCCAACGGCCTGAACCATTATCTGGCAGATAAACCGGCAGTGATGGCGGCAATGAAGCAGAAAACAGGACTAAAGTGATCGATTTGCCGGATGGCGGTGCACGCACCTTATCCGGCTTTCGACATTCACCGTGGTCAATATCGCCCGTAAGCCTGATAAGCGAAGCGCCGTCAGGCTTCCTTCCATCACTTCACCATCTGCTCCAGTTTTTCGCGCAACTCCCCTTCCAGCGGTAGCGCCTTTTGCGTTTTCAAATCAATACAGACGAAGGTAATCAACGCGTCTGCCACCACCTGTCCTTCCGGCTCCAGGGTGATAGTCTGGTTCAACACACCGCTTTTGCCATTTAACTGTTGCACCTGACTGGTAATGGTCAGCAGGTCGCTCAGCACCGCAGGGCGGCGGTAGTTAATGTTAATATTCACGACCACAAAAGCGATGTTGTGTGCGGTCATCCACTGAAAGCTGTCGCTGTTTTCCAGGCCATCCCAGCGGGCTTCTTCCAGAAACTCAAGATAACGAGCATTGTTAACGTGCTGATAGACATCAAGATGAAAACCACGAACTTTGATTTGTGTTTGCATAGCGCAGGAGCCTTACGTTGTTTTTATAGGAACACACTTCAGGGTAAGAGGTCATAACTGGTATGACCTCTACAGTCTGGCAAACTTTCAGCACTCTGCAAGTTATTAAAGTGTTAAAACTGCCAGATTGCGCTCTACCAGCGAACTCCCCATGCCCGGCACCTGCTTTAAGTCCTCCACCGTTTTAAACGGCCCGTACTCCTCACGATAGCTGACAATCGCCTGTGCTTTCTTCAGACCTACGCCATTCATGACTCGCGCTAAATCCTCCGCAGAAGCGCTGTTGATGCTTACCCTGGTGCCTTCATCATCGCTCGCTTTAGCCGGTTGCGTGGCTTTGCTTTGTGCTACTCCCGTAGCATCCACTTTGGCTTGAGTCGCCTGGCTTTTGGCGACTGGCTCTGCAGCCAGTGCGCTTTGAGCCATACCGGCGCAGGTCAATGAAAGGGTAATAAGCAGGGCTTTGATTCCATGTTTCATACTGTTTTCTCCTTGTTTGTTAACAGTGGAATCACGATAGCGAGGTGCAGAACGGCAGACAAACGGCAAATATCAGAAATGGAAAAGGCCGCGAAAGCGGCCTTTGGTTGATACAACTTTTTGCAATTTTTTGCGAGTAGCCTCGGTTATTGCTGCTGTTCCAATGCGTCACCGACTTTAATTTTTGCGGCTTTACGCAGGTTGCTCATCAGCGCTTCAAAGACAATCTGCGCATTGTTCTGGGTAATCCCCTGAACCATCGCTTTCTTCTGCTCTTCAGGCATAGAACCGGCTTTCACCTCGTCCAGCGCCAGCAGTACAACGTTACCCTGCATGTCGTTCGCCACGCCGTAGCTCGGTTTGTCTTTCGCCGGCAGGCTCAGGCCAAAGGCCGCCTGACTCAGCGGATCCTGACCCGTACGGCTCAGCGTTTTCGCTTCGCCAAAGCTCAGACCCGCCGCTTTCATGGCTTCATCGCCCTTACCAGCTTTCAGATCCGCCAGCAGTTTATCGGCATCAAGCTTCGCCTGCTGCTCTGCTTTATTGTGCTTAACAAGCGCAGTTACCTGATCTTTCACTTCAGCCAGTGGTTTAACGGCTTCAGCTTTGTGCTCTGCAATACGCAGTACAAACGCGCGATCGCCATCCACGGTGATGATGTCGGAGTTACTGCCAGGCGTACCGTTCTCACCAACCAAACCACCATTGAAAATGATGTCAGCGACCGGTTTGAAGTTCAGCTCTTCCGGCAGGCTATCACGGCTAAACCAGCCCGTTTCAACCGCTTTCATACCCGCCGCCTGCTCCGCACCCGCCAGGGATTCGTTATCGTTGCTGGCGGCATCGCTCACTTTCTGCTGCAGCGCATAGTAGGCATCCAGCGCTTTTTCCTGCTTCACTTTCGCCGCAATGTCGTCGCGGGCTTCGCTCAGCGGTTTAACCTGCGCAGGCTGCACGTCGTCAAGACGCGCAACGAGGAAACCAACGGAAGACTTAATCACACCTGACAGTTGGCCTTTCTCTTTCAGACCGGCATTCTTCAGCTCATCCGGGGTGGTGGAATCTTCCAGCCATCCCATATCGCCGCCTTTACGGGCAGAGATGATGTCAGCAGATTTTTCTTTTGCCAGCGCAGCGAAATCACCGCCTTTGTTCAGCTCGTCCAGTACCGCTTTGGCTTCATCTTCCGTTTTGGTCTGAATGATGCTGTAGCGGTTACGCTGCGGCTGAGTGAACTGATCCTGATGCTGGTCATAATATGCCTGAATATCAGCATCGCTGGCCGTCTCCTGCATAGCAGCAGCATCCAGCTTGATGTAGCTCACGCGGAACTGTTCCGGCGTCATAAAGTTGTTTTTATTCTGCTCGTAGTAGCTGGCAACTTCCTGCTCGGTAACAGACTGCTTCGCGGCCAGTGCGTTAACGTCAATTGTCGCCTCGCGAACGATACGCTGCTGTGCGACCAGCGCCGCCAGCTCGTCCGTTTCGCCTTTCAGCATGAAGTCCGTACCGGCAACGCCGTTAATCAGTTGCTGGGTAGTAAGCTGATTACGTAATGCCTGAGCGTACTGGTCTGCGGTCATTCCCATCTGATTAACAATCGCGTTGTAGCGATTGTTATCAAATTTACCGTCCACCTGGAACGCAGGCGTGGCGAAAATAGCCTGTTTAACCTGATCGTCGCTGATGTTGAGATTAAGCTCGCGGGAGTACTGATCCAGCAGCGCTTCGTCAATAAGACGATTCAGCACCTGCTGACGCAGCGTTTTCATGTAGCCTTCGTTCGCAGCCAGTTCGGAGTATTGATCGCCCAGCTGTTGCTGCATGCGGTTACGTTCGCTGTTGAACGCATTCTCGAACTGCCCGCGGCTAATCTCCTGGCCATTCACTTTGGCGGCGAAGTTATTGCCCCCGCCAATCAGGTAACCACTCACGCCGGTCAAAATGAACGACACGATAATGATACCGAAAATAATCTTGAGCACGAGACTGTTAGCAGCCGTGCGTAAGCTGTCCATCATGGTGTAACCACACTCCGCTGTAGATGACTATACGCGTTATCTCTCAAGCCGCCTGCGCGTTGTCACAACAGCGGCGGCAAGGATTTTGAGTATATATGCTTCACGCAGCATAGCGTTTCTTGAACGCTGCGTACAAAGGCCTATTGTGACAAGAAACAGGGGCAATTGTCAGCCCACAACGCGTAGAAAGTACCGGAATTACAAATAAAAAAGGCACATCAGTCGATGCGCCCTTGTACTTCGTCACATCCCCAAAGGGGAAATCACTTAGTTTACCGCGTCTTTCAGTGCTTTACCTGCACGGAAGCCCGGTACTTTAGCCGCGGCGATGGTGATCTCTTTACCTGTTTGCGGGTTGCGACCAGTACGGGCAGCACGCTCTTTAACGGCAAAAGTACCAAAACCTACCAGCGCTACGTCATCACCTTCTTTCAGAGATTCGGTAACAGAAGCAATAATTGCATCTAACGCACGTCCAGCCGCAGCTTTAGAGATATCAGCCCCTGCAGCAATTTTGTCGATCAGTTGAGATTTATTCACTCTTCTCTTCCTCTTTATAATTTATATCGCACCTGAATCCTTCAAAGTGCGAACGCGCAGCAGTTATATCAGGCCTGCCATGCCCTTACAACACCCGTTAATGATGGCAAGCCCAATCCGTCATCTAAATTAGCTATACAAAAAAAGGCTGGCAAGTCCGAAATGGCCTGCCAGCCCTGTTTTTATTAGTGCTCTTTGCGCGAGGTCACTATTTTGCGGTCACAACCTGCATTCCGGAGGGCTCATTTTGCAACGCGAGCGTCAGAACCTCCTCAATGCGTTTCACCGGATGGATGTCCAGATCGGCAATTACGTTGTCCGGAATCTCTTCCAGGTCACGTTTGTTTTCGTCTGGAATTAAGACCGTTTTAACACCACGGTGTGCCGCCAGCAGTTTTTCTTTCAAACCACCAATAGGCAGAACCTGACCACGCAGGGTGATCTCGCCGGTCATCGCCACGTCGGCACGTACCGGGTTACCGGTCAGACAAGAAACCAGCGCGGTACACATGGCAATACCCGCACTTGGACCGTCTTTCGGCGTCGCCCCTTCAGGTACGTGAACGTGGATGTCGCGTTTTTCGTAAAAGTCCGGATTAATGCCCAGTTTTTCCGCGCGCGCGCGCACCACGGTCCGCGCAGCCTGAATGGATTCCTGCATGACTTCACCCAGAGAACCGGTGTAGGTCAGCTTACCTTTACCCGGTACGCAAGCGGTTTCGATGGTCAGCAGATCGCCGCCCACTTCCGTCCATGCCAGACCGGTTACCTGACCAACGCGGTTTTCGTTGTCCGCGCGGCCATAGTCAAAGCGCTGTACGCCCAGGTAGTCGTGCAGGTTGTCGCCATTGATCTCAATATGTTTCAGCGACTTGTCGAGCAGCAGCTGTTTCACCGCTTTACGGCACAGTTTGGAAATTTCACGCTCCAGACTACGCACGCCAGCTTCACGGGTGTAATAACGAATAATGCCCACAATGGCGCTATCGTCGACCGTCAGCTCACCTTTTTTCAGCGCGTTACGCTCAATCTGTTTCGGCAACAGATGACGTTTAGCAATGTTCAGCTTCTCGTCTTCGGTATACCCGGACAGACGGATCACTTCCATACGATCCAGCAACGGTGCGGGAATATTCATGGAGTTAGAGGTCGCTACGAACATCACGTCGCTGAGATCGTAGTCCACTTCCAGGTAATGATCGCTGAACGCCACGTTCTGCTCTGGATCCAGCACCTCAAGCAGTGCGGAAGCCGGATCGCCACGCATGTCGGAAGACATTTTGTCGATCTCATCAAGCAGGAACAGCGGGTTTTTAACGCCCACTTTAGCCATTTTCTGGATCAGTTTACCCGGCATCGAACCAATATAGGTCCGGCGGTGACCGCGAATTTCAGCTTCATCACGCACGCCGCCCAGCGCCATACGGATGTATTTACGTCCGGTTGCTTTAGCGATGGACTGTCCCAGAGAAGTTTTACCTACCCCCGGCGGCCCAACCAGGCACAGGATCGGCCCCTTGATTTTATTCACACGGCTTTGAACCGCGAGATACTCAAGAATACGGTCTTTGACGCGTTCCAGACCGTAATGGTCAGTATCGAGGATTTCCTGAGCCTGACGCAGATCTTTTTTGACCTTGCTACGCGCATTCCACGGCACCTGAACCATCCAGTCGATGTAGCCACGGACTACGGTCGCTTCCGCTGACATCGGAGACATCATTTTCAGCTTCTGCAGTTCTGCTTCCGCTTTCTCTTTTGCCTCTTTCGGCATTTTCGCCGCGTCGATTTTACGCTTCAACGCTTCGTTTTCGTCCGGCGCATCGTCCATCTCGCCGAGCTCTTTCTGAATGGCTTTCATCTGCTCGTTCAGATAGTACTCACGCTGGGATTTTTCCATCTGCTTTTTCACGCGGTTGCGAATGCGTTTCTCAACCTGCAGCAGATCGATTTCAGACTCCATCATCGCCATCAGATATTCCAGACGTTCGTTAACGTCGGACATCTCCAGTACGGACTGCTTGTCAGCAAGCTTCAGCGGCATGTGCGCAGCGATGGTGTCCGCCAGACGTGCAGGATCGTCAATGCTGTTCAGCGACGTCAGCACTTCGGGCGGGATTTTCTTGTTCAGCTTGATATAGCCTTCGAACTGGCTGATAGCGGTACGCACCAGCACTTCCTGTTCGCGCTCATCAATAGCAGGCGAGTCGAGGTACTACGCTTTCGCAGAGAAGTGCTCGCCGTTGTCAGACAGCGCTGAAATACGCGCGCGCTGTAACCCCTCGACCAGCACTTTTACGGTGCCGTCAGGCAGTTTCAGCATCTGCAAAATAGAGGCCACGGTCCCGACGGTGAAAAGATCGTTTACACCCGGCTCATCCGTTGACGCTTCTTTCTGGGCAACCAGCATGATTTTTTTATCATGGTCCATAGCCGCTTCCAGACAACGGATAGATTTTTCCCGCCCTACAAATAAGGGTATGACCATGTGCGGATAAACCACCACATCGCGCAACGGCAATACGGGGATTTCAATGCGTTCAGAACGCTCAGGATTCATAGAGCTCTCTCTTAGTTTAGTTTCCGCCAGGTAATCAGGTGGTACGACTGTGCTCCACACCACCTTTAACATGTATGTCAGTATATGGGGATGTTTCCCACACATTCAACGCCATGTTTACGGAAAAATAAAAGGGGAGATAAAATCCCCCCTTATTAATTAAATGTCTGTATGAATTGATGAATTATTCGCCAGATGCCTGCTGCGCTTCCGGCTTACCGTAAATCAGCAATGGCTTGCTCTGGCCGCCAATCACCGACTCATCGATCACCACTTTTTCGACGTCTTCCATAGAAGGCAGATCGTACATGGTGTCAAGCAGCGCGGCTTCGACGATAGAACGCAGACCACGAGCACCGGTTTTACGTGCCATCGCTTTCTTGGCGATCGCATCCAGCGCTTCCTCACGGAATTCCAGATCAACACCTTCAAGATTGAACAGCGCCTGGTACTGCTTGGTCAGGGCATTTTTCGGCTCTTTCAGGATCTGGATCAGCGCTTCTTCACTCAGTTCGCTCAGCGTCGCTACAACCGGCAGACGCCCGATGAACTCAGGGATCAGACCAAATTTGATCAGATCTTCCGGCTCCACCTGCGACAGCAGTTCACCTTCACTGGCTTTATCAGACTGCGCTTTTACCGTTGCGCCAAAACCAATGCCGGAGCCCGTTTCAACACGGTTAGCAATGACTTTATCCAGACCGGCAAAGGCACCGCCGCAGATAAACAGGATCTTGGAGGTATCAACCTGCAGGAATTCCTGCTGAGGATGTTTACGCCCCCCCTGCGGAGGAACGGCAGCAACCGTACCTTCGATCAGTTTCAACAGCGCCTGCTGTACGCCTTCGCCGGAAACGTCACGGGTAATGGACGGGTTGTCAGACTTACGAGAAATCTTGTCGATTTCATCGATATAGACGATCCCGCGCTGTGCTTTCTGCACGTCGTAATCGCACTTCTGCAGCAGTTTCTGAATAATATTTTCAACATCTTCACCCACATAACCAGCTTCGGTCAGCGTGGTGGCATCGGCCATAGTGAACGGAACGTCCAGCAGGCGTGCCAGCGTTTCAGCCAGCAGCGTTTTACCGGAACCCGTCGGGCCAATCAGCAGGATGTTACTTTTGCCCAACTCGACGCCATTGCTGGTGTCGCCGTTGCGCAGACGTTTGTAATGGTTGTATACCGCGACCGCCAGCACTTTCTTCGCCTGCTCCTGACCGATAACGTAATCGTCCAGGTGGTTGCGAATTTCATGTGGCGTCGGCAGCGCACTGCGTTCACGGTGCGGTGCTACTTCCTTAATCTCTTCGCGAATGATGTCGTTACATAAATCAACACATTCGTCGCAGATATACACGGATGGTCCGGCAATCAGCTTACGCACTTCATGCTGGCTTTTGCCGCAAAAAGAGCAGTACAACAATTTGCCCGAGCCATCTTTGCGTTTATCTGTCATGGGTCAAAACCTCTTCTTTGTTCTTTGTGCCGCACACGACGACGCAAATGCCATTCTCAGGCGCAAGACGCTAGTCAGCGTTGTGCCGCTCCAGGTAATTATAGCGGTACACCTGCGCGCTGGGCATTAATTACGATGGGTCAAAATCGAGTCGACCAGACCGTACTCTACCGCTTCAGAAGCGGAGAGGAAGCGATCGCGCTCGGTATCACGTTCAATCTGCTCAAGAGATTGACCCGTATGATGCGCCATAAGTTCGTTCATGCGCCCTTTTACCTTCAGGATTTCACGGGCATGAATTTCAATATCCGTTGCCTGGCCCTGGTAACCGCCCAGAGGCTGGTGGATCATGACGCGAGAGTTAGGCAGGCAAAAACGTTTACCTTTCGCCCCGGCAGTCAGCAGGAACGCGCCCATTGAGGCCGCCTGGCCCATACAAATGGTGCTGACGTCCGGCTTAATAAACTGCATGGTGTCATAGATAGACATCCCGGCAGTGATCACTCCACCAGGGGAGTTGATGTACAGGTAGATATCTTTTTCTGGGTTTTCTGCTTCCAGGAACAGCATCTGCGCCACGATCAGGTTAGCCATATGGTCTTCGACCTGGCCGGTCAGAAAAATGACGCGTTCCTTAAGTAGACGAGAATAGATATCAAAAGAGCGCTCACCACGTGAGGTCTGTTCAATGACCATCGGCACCAGCGCCATATGGGGTGCAAAGTTATCTCGTTCGCCGCTGTATGACATTTCCGTCTCCTGGATAAAATTTGAAAAAACCTGCTGTGCTGATTGTAACCTTATGGACGGATTATCAGCTAGTCCCTCAGTAATGGGTACGACATCGCCATAATTCAAGCATAACAATCTTTTGTTGTAACGCTAACACTGAAACGCTGTTTTCGCACTCTTCCCATGCAAAATCCGTGACAAAAAAAAACCCGCCACCAAAAGGTGACGGGCTTGCGTACGAAATTCGTGCTAAATAAGCGACGAATTACGCCTGCTGGTTCATCAGCTCGTTGAAGGAAGTGGCTTTTTCAGTCACTTTCGCTTTCGCCAGAACGGCTTCAACAGCCTGCTCTTCCAGAGCGACGTTACGCATGTTGTCCATCAGCTCTTTATTTTTGCTGTAGAACTCAACAACTTCTTTCGGATCTTCGTAAGCAGAAGCCATCTCTTCGATCAGGCCTTTAACGCGATCTTCGTCAGCTTTCAGCTCGTTGGTACGAATCACTTCGCCCAGCAGCAGACCTACAACTACGCGACGCTTAGCCTGTTCTTCGAACAGTTCACGCGGCAGTTCCAGAGCTTGTTTTTCGTTGCCGCCAAAACGCTGTGCAGCCTGACGACGCAGAACGTCGATTTCGCTGTCGATCAGAGCAGCCGGAACGTCGATGTCGTTAGCTTTTACCAGACCTTCGATCGCCTGAGATTTAACGCGGTTACGCACAGCGCCTTTCAGCTCGCGTTCCATGTTTTTACGTACTTCAGCGCGCAGACCCGCTACGGAACCATCTTCAACGCCGAAACGTTTGATGAATTCTTCAGTCAGTTCCGGCAGTTCGCGCTCTTCAACTTTCTTCAGGTTGATAACGAACTTAGCGGCTTTACCTTTCAGGTTTTCAGCGTGGTACTCTTCCGGGAAGGTCACATCGATAGTGAACTCTTCGCCAGCTTTGTGGCCTTTAACGCCTTCTTCAAAGCCTGGGATCATACGACCCTGGCCCATCGCCAGTACGAAGTCAGACGCTTTGCCGCCTTCGAACTCTTCGCCGTCAACAGATCCGGTGAAGTCGATGGTTACACGATCTTCTGCATCAGCAGCGCCGTCTTTGTCTTTCCAGGTAGCCTGCTGCTTACGCAGGGTGTCCAGCATCACGTCAACGTCAGCGTCGGTGACTTCAACAACCGGTTTTTCAACTTCGATTGCTTCCAGGCCAGTCAGCTCAACTTCCGGGTAAACCTCGAACTCTACCGCGTAAGTAAAATCTTCACCCAGTTTGTATTCGCCCGGAACGTAGTTCGGTGCGCCAGCCGGATTGATTTTTTCTTTGATGATCGCGTCAACGAAGTTGCGGCTCATCAGGTCGCCCAGAACGTCCTGGCGAACAGACGCGCCATAACGCTGAGCAACAACATTCATCGGTACTTTTCCTTTGCGGAAACCGTCAATACGCACTTTCTTCGCTACGTTGACCAGCTCGCTTTTCACAGCGGTCTCGATGCTGTCAGCAGCGATAGTAATCGTTACACGGCGGCCAAGGCCTTGAGTGGTTTCAACTGAAACTTGCATCTTGTTACCTCAAAAAATCACAGTGCTCGGTCAACTCTTCTCCGCAAGCACAGGTTGTTGGCTTCGCGGAACTGGGATGTTCTCATAAGCAATCACATTCCCTGTCGTCAGAATCATCCCGAAGACATTCCGAAAAATAAGACGCGCATTATAGCGGCATCACTTTTATGAGTCGAGAACGGTTATCGCGCGTTGCTGCGGCTTTTTTCACAATTCCCGGCTAATTTTTGTCTGAATACTGTACGACTGCCCCAGAATTCAGACAAAACAAAACGGCCCGCAGGCCGTTTTCACATAATCTGTAGCAACATACTGGAAAAGCGTCGGTTGTTGCAAATCCGTTTTTACGCGATGCTTCCCGCCCCACGACACGGAGGCGATGCAAAAATCGTATCCTGCAACGCTTCCCACTCCTTAATGGTGTAGGTATGCAGGGCAAGTGCATGAACGGTTGTGGAAAGCTCCACCGTTAAGGTGCTGTAAATCATCCGATGACGATTCAGAAAACGCTCACCTGTAAAGCGATCGCTAACCAGCACAACCTTAAAGTGGCTTTCAGAACCTGCCGGGACATTGTGACGATAGCTTTCATCCACAACTTCGAGGAACACGGGTTGGAACGCTGCCCTTAATTTTTCTTCTATTTGCTCACGAATCATCATGAAGTTTTTCCTCCGACAACGCTGAGATGTCACCCATCCCTTTAAATACTAGCCGCTTTTACCGCTTTCATTACACCTTAGCAACAAAAAATTAGCGTTTGTCTGATTTTCTCAGCCAAATGGATGAAGTTCACTAAATCCTCACTTCGATTTATTGCAAAAAGTCCGTTTATGGTCTCCACAAAGACATAAAACTGACAACACAATGAATTTACATGCGTTACCCACTTCCCCTCATCGTTGGCGATGTTATGATGGCGGGAATTTTCTCCAACCATACAATTTAGATTCGCTGAGAGCCCTGGCATGTTTAAAAAAATCCTCGTCCCGTTTGTCGCGCTGTTTATGTTAGCTGGATGCGCAACGCCGCCGACCACTATTGAAGTTTCCCCGAAAATTACCCTGCCACAGCAGGACCAGATCGGAAGAGCGTCGTGTAGGGAAAGA